>ENA-ORNF01000320-ORNF01000320.1-human-gut-metagenome-genome-assembly--contig:-NODE-320-length-49881-cov-5.540702_pt1 | contig 49881 bp, 39 predicted proteins | sample MGYA00242110_ERZ509012 | MGnify/ENA primary metagenome ERZ509012 (study PRJEB26280, sample SAMEA2338714) | human gut metagenome | biome: human gut; feature: human-associated habitat; material: faeces... | reverse complement strand
CAACTCTCACACTCTCAAAAAAATTCTCAGCCCTCATTAAGAGGGCTTTTTTATTACCCTTCGGTCAAGGTTTTTAAAAGTATAGTCGACTTTATTCTACGAGAATTTTGCAAGATTTCCACGAATGTTTATCACTTCGCTCGCAATGACTGTGACCCCATTAAGTCATACTAAGGCAAAGGTAAAGTGATTAACCTACGTCATCTTGAATTTTTTTATCAATTTGAACCTGAGCAGCCAAGGCACGTTGGTTTTCGGGGTCAATTTTCAAAATCGATTGGCAATAACCCTTTGCGGCATAAAAATCTTTCTTTCCAAAAAACTCAATATCCAATGCCATGACAAGAAAAGCGACAATATTCGGGCGAATTTGCAATGCCTTTGCAATATCTGCTCTTGCTTTATCATACTGTTCGTCCAAAAACGAAGCAAGTGCAGTTTGAAACCACAATCTTGCTGACCAAGGTTTACTCGATTGATTGTCATTTTTTGCGGCAAATTCGAGTTCTTCAAGAGCCTGTTTATACATTCCAACAGCAGTCAAAATGCAACCTTTGACGTAATGAGACCCTGCATTATTCACATCTAATTTCGTTGCAATATCCGCAAAATACATTGCTTCTTGGAAACTTTTCATATTATATTTGCACCAAGCAATTTCCTGAAAAGCGGGGACATTTGTCGGATTTAGTTGAACTGATTTTTTAAAGTCGTCCAAAGCATTTTTGAAACGTCCCAAATCCTCATAAATAACGCCACGTTTATAATAATAGGTTGAATTATCGGGCGAAAAATTGACCGCACTATCAAAATCGAACAATGCACCTTGAATATCATTCAAGCGTTGTTTGAGCAAACCTCTGTGATAATAGAGCATTGCGTCTGTCGGAGCATTTTCTATTGCAAAGTCCAAATCCTTCAATGCCAACTTAAATTTCTTTTGCAAAAAATAAACTTTGCTTCGTTGGAAATAATATGCAGGCAAAGGTCGTTCCTGAATCAAAGTCGAAATTGCCTGAATAGCATCAGCGAGTTTATTTGATGCAATGAAAATCAAGAATCTTGCACGCAAATAAAAATCTTTTCTTATATTATGGGAATTATCAGCATCAAAATAAGCCAAACCAAGTCCCTTAATGACGTTTTCGATTTTCAAATACAAACTTCTAAGCAAAACAGGATTAGCATTTCGAATGAGATTTGCTTTTACAAAACAATCAAATGCGAGTGGGTAATTTTTTCTATCCCCATATTCTTCAACAGCAATAATAAAAGCCGCAAGTTCGTTGAACTTTGCATCGTCTGCCGTAACAACATCAGACAAACTTTTAATAAGTTCTGGGTATTGTTGATTGTTCAGTAAATTCGCTATTTCTTTCTCTTCTAATCGCTTTTCCATAATTATATTCTCTTAAATTTTCTTCATATTGTCAATCATTAAAAAACTCTATAAATGAATTGTATCTATAAAATGGGAAATGAGAACCCTCAATTTCGATGATTTTATTGCCAAAATATTCTTTTTGCTGAGCCATTGGTAAAAGTGGGTCATCTTTTGCAACGTAAACTTTATCAAAGTCAAAAGTCGCACCTTTGTATGCTTTTGCCAAATATTCAATAGCATCTAATTCTTTAAAGCAACTTTCGAACGAACGCAACGGTTGATTTTTGCAGAACAAATCAAGTTCTTCTTCGTTTGTGACCATATATTTTCTGCGAAAATCAATATAATTATCCAAATTGAGTTTTTTAATATCAGAAAGAACTTTTTCCGACAATCCATACCGCCCAATCAACTCAACCGAAGCATTGACGGCAACAGAGGTTTTGAGTTTAGGCAATTTATCTTTCAAAATTGCAGCCGCACCACCACCTGCAGAATAACAAAGCATATAAAAATTTTCATATTTTTCGGTCGAAATTGGCATCTCAAAATTCATTTCCTTGTCATAGTCAAAACAAAGAAGATAATCAAAATCCTTTAACAAAGGTAAATACAACCGTTCATCCGTACCCCAACCACAAAAAACCAGACACAAGTCCGGTTTCTTGTTATCTTTGAAAAAATATTTCATCAAAAACTATGCTTTCTTGCTTTTTTCTTTTTCAACCGGACGAGGAACATCATATCCATCAGGAAGAGGGAATTCTTCCGTGAAGTCTACTTCACCGTTTGTTTCATAATAAATAGTTTTTGCGATTTTTGCAGCATACAAATCATATTTCGGATGCATTTTCGGGTCTTTTGACTCATCGATTGCTTTTTGAGTAGTTTCCAAATATTCTTTAATATATTCTGTTCTGTTTTCACGATCTTCGTTCAACCATTCAACGAACGGTTTGTCAGTTTTGATGATGTTACATCTTGCATGCATAAGCCAGAAGTTCGAAGTTGCATCCAAACCACCTAAGTTCCAAGGGTGAACGTGGTCAGTGTTTGTATATGTCGGAGCAACCAATTTTTCTGCAATAGTTCTTGAAGAATAAGGTTGTTTTTTACCATCAAGTCCACCGTACTTAACATACCAAGCATCTTCGTTGTTCATTGAACTCGGCAATTTTTCAGCAAGTTTCATAAGTTGCGACTTTGCCTTTTCATCATGAAGATCTAATTGACCTGCTAATTCAATGAATTTGCCTCTTTGGAAAGCATAAGTATTTTGTCTTTGGAAAATAACATCAGATGTTACAGTCAACAAACCATCGACTTTCGAACGGTCTTCATATGACAAATCTTCAGCCATTTCTCCAATTTTGTCCATTACCTTGTATTGTTGTCTTTCAAGTTTGTCTAAACGTTTCTCACGTTCATGTGAAACAATTGCTCTGATTGTCATGTCCGGCTTTTTAGCCTTAACTGATTCTAATTTGCTTAAAATTTTTCTTTCTTGTGGATACAAAAATTCACTGTGGTTTTCGATAACATCTAAATAAGTTGATTCATTTGCTTTGTCTAATTCGCCCTTAATTGCTGCAAAAATCGGTTTCGTCATAACCGGTTTGCCGCAATCCGGACAAATAACAGGTTGTTCCAATGTGCTAAGACGGAAACCAGATTGAGTATCTGCTTCCATTTTATCAAATCCAACAGGGTTATTAGTCGGTCTCGAAGCACCAAAATCAGGAATAAAAGCACCATAATTAAATGCAATATTAGACGTTTTTGCACCCCACAAATTTGCAGTAACAGGAGCATATCCTTGTGTTGTCTTCGGTTGTGCCTCAATAGGTTTCGTTGCATTTTTCATATTGTCGAGTTTTTGTAATGAATTAGCCCAAACCGCATTAATTTGCATGTCATGTACCTTTATTGTCTGATACTATAACTAACGAAAAAGCATGTAAATTATTGCCTTTTCGCCGATTTTAACAAGTTTTTCCTGTTACATTAGTTTACAAAAAAGCGATATTTTTTATAAAAAACTCGAAAATTTTCAAATTTTTAATAAATATAGGTAACTTTCAGTAATCGCAAGGAAAAACACTATATGTAACAAAAAAAACCAAAATAAATATTTGTAAATTTTTTATGAAGATTAAATTATATTTTTTAAACACTATTCGTGTTATTTGTTGTGAATATTGGGTCTAAGGATTTTTTAACAATGGAAATGAGATGGTGTCTGAAAAAATCAACATTGAGAAAAATTGTTTTTATTTTTTATGTTTACTTTCAAATATTGTTTTAGTAAAATTAAATTGCGTTTTATAGGGAAAACAAAATCGTCCCACAAACGTCTCAAAATAAAAATTTGAAACTCAAAAAATCAATAAGCATGCAAGGAGAGATGTCCGAGCGGTTTAAGGTGCAGACCTGGAACGTCTGTGTGGGGCTCTAACTCCACCAAGGGTTCGAATCCCTTTCTCTCCGCCATTTTAAACGCCTAACAGGCGTTTTTTTGAAAAATTCATAATTTATAACGTCAAAGCAATAACACAAATAGTGTTATTTATGCTTTAAGAGAATTTACTTAATATCATTACTGTTGAAACAAATCTGAAAAGAATTTTTTTGAAAGTTTTACAGGGTTATTCGAAAGTTTATTGAGGTTAATAGAATTTGTAATTTCATCGAAATTTGTCACCCCTAATTTTTTGAAATTCATTTCAAGTCCGATGTCATTAAACAATTTATCAAAATAAACTTCAATATCATTGGTTTGCAAAAGTCCGTAAAGTTCTTCCATAGTTGCTTCTACATAGTCAATGCCACGTTCGTCATTCAAGTTTTCTTGCGTAATATTGGCAAAATTATAAAAAGTCAATTTCGCAATCGAAAGTGCAACCGCATGACCATGAGGGATTCCAAACTTAGTCGTCAAAGGGTACGAAATGGCGTGTGCCGCAGTCGTTCTCGTAATATTTATTGCACAGCCTGACAAATAAGATGCCTCTGACATTTTTTCGGCAAAGAAATAATCGTCAGAATTGACATATTTCTCGAAATAGTCACGGCACAATGCTATTGCACGTTTTGAGTAATGTTTGCTTTTTTCGTTCGATTTGACTGCCCAATAAGACTCAATCGCTTGGCACAAGGCATCTGCTCCACAACAAGCCTTCAAATATCTCGGTAAATTTTTGACATATTCTGCATCAACGATTCTATAATCGGGCAAAATACTCTTATCATCGAGAGAATGTTTTGAATCATCAACATCAATAACAGAAAACTGCGTTGCCTCCGAACCAGTTCCAGCCGTGGTAGGAATTGCAATCATCTTGGTCTTTTTAACTACTTTAACAGATTTTTCAAAACATTCTTTTGCACTCAAACCATTATCGATAGCGTATTTATAGCATTTTGCAAAATCAATTACACTTCCGCCCCCAATGGCAATTATCATATCGAAATTTTTATCAATCGAATCAATCGCTTTTTGGACTTCCTCTACCTTTGGATTTGTCGAAAAATCATTGTAGTAAGAGAATTTTCGGCCTTCAAGTTTTTTCTCAAAAGCATCTTTGAACAGCAGAAAAGAATTATGTCCCGTAAAAATCAACAAATTTTTTGCATTTTCATAATCCAAAATTATCGGTAATTCAATAATTGCACCATCATATACGTAATCAGTTTGCATTTAATTTCTCCATAAAACAATTTTATTTTTAACGGGGATTCTGGCAATCATCCACCTCAAACCACATCGTTGCCATAAATACTCCTGACTGTCAAATTATACAACATTTAAACAATTTTACGCAACAAAAAGGCAGACTTTTCAGCCTGCCGATTTGAAATTTTTCTCCTAAACCAACTCTGTCTTGAAACGATATGCTTCAAATGTATCAGAAAACCACTCAGGAGTAAGCCCTGCTTTTTGTTTCAAAGAATTTAAAAATTCTTTCTTATCGGGAAGTTGCTTCCAAACTTCAGGAAGGTAAACCGCCTGTCTGCCTGCATCTCGGATAATCAAACCGTCAACTTCAGGCACGAGTTTTTCAAGCAAATCTTCTTCCCCATTAAAATCAATTTTTTCAGGTCTTGAAAGCAATGAAACTGCAAATTGAAGTTTTTCGAATTCATTTGCTTGTACAGGGGTAAATCTCGGGTCTTTAAATGCTGCATTTCTAGCATTTTGACATATATCAACGACCAACGGTTGATGTGCCGCAATCGAGCCTATACAGCCTCTTAAAATACCGTTTTCAATCAAAGTAACAAACGATGCCAGTCTTGTTTCCAACGCTCTTGGACAATTTTCAATTCTCAAATTGAGATTATCCAACTGCGATTTAACACTCAAAACTGCAAGTTTTCTCAAAACTTCTTGAAAATTTTCCTTGAAAAATTTTGTTTTTTCTTCTTCTGCAAGATACCAAGAACCGTATCCAACAACGCTTGACGGGTCTTTTGTAGTTTCTGAAGAATCCGTAATGCCAACTCTAATCATTGAATAATTTTTCGATTTTGCAAATTCAAGTAAGCCAGCAACCGCCTTATATCCGCATGCTTGTTCGGGCAAAAGATTTTCGAAAACGTTATTTTCAATCATATCAGCCGTTACAAAATCCACTCTTTGAGCCTCTTCTCTCGGTCTAAAATGGCTCAAATCAGAAGAAATTACAAAGCCAATATTTTTGTTATCCCAATATTTATTGATAATTTCGAAAATTTTATTTTGATCAGCACCGCCAACAAGAACAGGCACAATCTTAGAATTTTCAAAGTACGTTTTAATAAATGGCAACTGAACTTCAACAGAATGTTCATTCAAGAACGCATCGTCATTTTCAACCCCGCCAAGTGCTTTCAATTCATCTTGAAACGCTTTATTTACGCCAACATTTCCAAGTGGAGTTTCAAATTCATCAGCAGTAGAAAGTGCAAAAGTTTCGACATAAACTCTATGACAAGGTGCGAAAACAAAAATCGTGTCCAACTCTTTTTTCAAATATTGATAACCTTTTGCAGCCAAAGCACCTGAATAAACGTGACCAGCGTGCGGAACGATTACCGCTCTTGAAAAATAGTCACATTCTTTTTGCAAATTTTCTGTATAACCCTTGATTTCTTCTCTCAATTCGTTCTCATCGACAGGGTAAAATTGTCCTGCAACAGCCATTTTTTTGATACTCATAACATTCTCCCTTTTGTAAAAAAACATGATTTACATATAATTATACTATAAATTATGGAAAAAAATCTCAAAAACACCAAAATAACCTGCGAAATCTGCCCGAGGAACTGCAAATTGTCCGTCGGTCAATTCGGTTTTTGCAAAACAAGATTTAGCAACGGAGAAAAAATAACATCACAAACAGACGGCTACGCCTCGGGGTTTGCAATCGACCCAATCGAGAAAAAGCCGCTATATCACTTTTACCCAACATCAACAGCATTGTCCTTCGGAACTTTCGGGTGCAATATGGGCTGCAATTTTTGCCAAAATTACAACATTTCAAAAATCGGCTTTCAAAAACAATACGCAACAAAAGCAACCCCCAAACAAATCGTCAACACTGCCCTTGCACACGGGTGCAAAAGCATAGCATATACATACAATGACCCGATTATAACGCTCGAATACACGACAAAAACTGCAAAAATCGCAAAAGAAAACGGCGTAAAAAATGTCGCCGTCACAGCAGGCTACATTTCTGAAAAATATTGGCAAGAATTTTTTGAAAATATAGATGGGGCAAACATCGACCTTAAAGCATTTTCAGAGGATTTTTACAAGAAAAATTGTCTTGCTCACATTAGCCCTGTTTTAGAAACAATCAAATATGTTTGGCACGATACTCCCGTCGAACTTGAACTTACGACCCTTTTAATACCTCAAGAAAATGACTCATTTGACGAACTCAAACGAGAATTCGACTGGATTACAAACAATCTTTCAACAGACGTCCCCGTTCATCTTTCGGCATTTCACCCGTCATACAAAATGCTCCAAAAGCCACGAACAGACGTCCAAACCATCATAAACGCCTACAATATCGCAAAAGAATTTGAACTAAAATATGTATACAGTGGCAATATCATTGACGATTTGACCTCGACCACCTCTTGCCCGAAATGCAAACTTAAACTCATCGAAAGAACTGGTTACAACGTCAAAATTCTTACGGAAAATCCCTCAATTTGCCCAAATTGTGGAGAAAAAATCTACGGACGTTTTTAGCCACCAAACAAAAAGCAAAAACAATTAGAAATCGATACGCCAAATGTAGCGATTTAACAAACTTTACGCTTGTTCTTTTTCTTCTTCTTGTTGAGCCTTTTCGGTTTCAGCGTGGATATCGACTTCTTGTCCTGCCTTTTTCATTTCACGAAGTTCAATCAATTTAGCCTTATCCAAAACCTTCAAAACAATTTGACCGTCAGATTCGTTTGTCAATGTTTCACGGATGTCAACAGGATAAGAATCATACGTTGTAGGCAATTCTCCGTTTACTATTCTTCCTTCAACATGTTCAATATAACCTTGTGCGTTTCTCTTAAATTCTGGGTGAATTTTGAACCATTCAGCGTACGGCATGCTACTTCTCGGGTTATTGCAACCGGCACATTCCGAAAGGAAGTTCGATGCTTTATTGCTTCCGCCCAAAGAATGAGGCAAAACGTGTTCAGCAGTAGCCAATGACGGTGCTAACAATCTTCTTGCGACACCCGCTGTTGATTCTTGCGATGCACCTTCGATAATTCTTGAAACATTTTTATAGTCCAAAGGCAATGTCATCAAGGTATCTTCAAGTTTGTGATATTGTTCGTGTGTCATTTCTGACTTAAATTGTGCAAATTCTTCAGTGATATTTGGTCTGTAAAACTTCTCGTGGTCGGTCGTTTCGTCAATTTTATTCATCAAATATTGACCAACCTTAGAATTTTCACCAAATTCTTCTTCACAAATAATTGCCGCATTCATCAAAACGTCTTGGCAATATCCGTTAAATCTTTCAGGCAAGTTTTGGTTCACCTTTTTAGCACCTGCTGCAATGTTCAATTCGGTATTTTTAACCGCATCGGCAATCATCTTCGCTGCCGCTCTCTCATTGCTTCTCAACACTGGCAATTCTTCGTTGATAAGTCTATCAGCAAGTTTGTTTCCTTTTGCCATTTTCAATCTGTTTACATGCTTTTCCGTTGATTCCGGGGTAAGCATAATTTGTCCGCAACAAGGACAAGGAACATCTTCGAGTTTTTTAATTTTGAAACCTGAAGTTCCTCCAAATGAAACTTTTTGTCCGCCTAAAAAGTATGATTGCAAAGCCTTTGAGGCATATAAATTTTCTTCTTTTTCAGGCTTTTTGACCTCGACAGGCGATGTGGCAACCTTTGTCACATTGAAATTACTCATATTTTGAACATTTTGAAATGAAGAAATTGCTGAAATATACATATCACACACGCCTTTCGATACCATTTTAAGTGTTCTGAACTTCTGAAATTGCCCTATTTAGACGAAATGTTAAGTCATGTTACAAAAGAAAAAGGGCGAACCAGTCGCCCTTGGATTATTGAAAAAAGGAAATGTTCAATGTTAAAAATATCGGGATAACTCTTCTTCGCTCTCAAAAGTTACATAGCCCGTGACGAGTTTTGTCGTGCCGTTGTCATTTTTGACCAAAACGTCATACATACCGAAATCGCCCGTGTTGCCGTTATTTTTATAAGCCTTTCGAAGTTCTTTCATATAAATATAAACGATTTTTGAATTTTGAAAATCTTGTTTTTTATCGTTAATCAATTTTCCGTCTTTGCCAATTTTGACAAGTCTTACGTTAGATTTTGTGAGTTCTTCTCCTGTCAATTTGCTATCACGATTGATATCAAGTGGTTTCAAAGATGCAAAAACAGTTTCTTGTGTATCAGTTATGCCCAAAATGTCATGTTTATCGAACTTTTCGTCATTATTTTTCTTCACAAGCATGTACTTGTTTCCATCAATTTGCAAAACATAAGGGTCGTGAGAAATTCCTCTCGATGCGATAACATCGGGACGGCTCGAACTTTGCGTGCTGATTCCGCCTCGTGAAGAATAAACGGGAGCATTGGCAGCAACATTACCTGCAACCTCTAACTCATTTTTCCGTGAGTAAAAATCCGCAAATCCTTGTGCAAACCCATTAGAATACGACTCTTTTGACGGCGATGTCACAACGGGATTTGCAAATTCACTTGATTGAAGCGTGAAATTGTTTGCGAAAACTTCCCCCGTCGAAGTTAATGCCAAAATTGAAATAAGACTAAAAAATTTTTTCATATTATTTCTCCTTCACCTGTTATAACGAAGTGAAAAAGAAAAAGTTCATTTTGGACAAAAAAATAACGGGAAATCTTTCGACTTCCCGTTAAATATGTTTGATATAAGGTTTTTGAATTAGTAGCCTTGCTTTTCTGCTTCCGCTTCCGCTTCTTTTACAATGTCTTGAACTGCTTGTTCGAGTGTACGTCCGTTCAAATCAACTGAAAATGCTGCTGCGTTTTCGTGACCGCCGCCACCATGTCTGCGAGCGAGTTCGCTAACATCTGCGTGCAAACTTCTGATTGAGAAACTTGCCTTGTCTTTCCACGGGCTGACTTTGAAGCCGATTTCAACACCTTGAATTTCAGGCATTGAACCAGCAACACCCTTGATTGCATCTTTTGCTTCTTGGAAGTAACCTTCTTGTTTTGCTGCTCTTTTAGCATCTGCAATTTCTTTATCTTCAACCATATAAGCGATTTTGCCGCTTTCAGAGTATCTGATTTTTGAGTTTGCAAGGTTTTCAACCTTCAAAACGCATTGCGGAGTATTACCCAAAGCAAAGTGTTGCATTTCTCTGTTGTTTACACCGTTTTCGATAAGTTTTGCGGCATCTGTGAACGGAAGAACGTTTTGTGAGAATTTCAATCCGCCCGTATCAGTCAACAAACCTGTGTAAACGGCGTTGTTAAATGTTTTTGATAATTCTTTCGGTTCGATTCCCAAAGGTTCTGCAAATTGCATCATCAACTGAGTTGCAGCACCACATGACGGGTCAACGAGGTTGATATCACCGAAATTGTTGTCCGTACCATCTTCGTATTTTTCATACGGGTGGTGGTCAATCTTCAACTTGTGGTCTGCTTTTTGATAAACACCTTGGAAATAATCTTGAGCAATCATGCCAGGTTTCGATGCATCAACCGAAACGCAAAGGTCATATTTTCCGTGACGTTCTGCCATTTTGTCGGCAAATTTTGCATCACCGTTTGGTCTTGTTTCGACGATGTTTATGCCTTCTAAGCCTTCTCTAAGGAAATCATATCTTTTCGGTAATGGTCCAAAAATAAAGCAATCTACTGTTTTGCCAGTTGCTTGGTGCAACATTGATGCACAAGCAAAGCAAGAACCGATACTATCACCATCAGGTGATTGGTGACCAGAAACTGCAATTCTTTCTATAGACGGGTCTTTGATAACCTTAACCATATCTTTAATTGCTTTTTCGTTTTCTTTGCTTTCAGGACTCCAGCCGCCAAATGAAACTTGTTTTACCATAGAACGGTTGAATGAAGCCATTTTGTCTAAAGAACCTTGATTGTAATTAGGTCTTTCTTGTTGTGTCGCAACTTCCGGTTTAGTTGACTGTTGTTCGTTTAACTTACCTAAATTAATTTTACCGGTTGCATTAAATTTAATATCCATGCGTTACCCTTTCATCAAACACATCGATTTAAAATCTTCAAGTTGAAATATTTTGCGAGGTTATGGAAAAAATTGTTACATTACTTAACAAGTTTTTTGTTTATGTCAGATTTTTCTATTTATTTTTATTCTGAACATTTAGGCGAAAAATCTTGAAAAACGATTGCAAAAATAGATTCTTCGGAATAAATCCCGAAGAATGACTGTGTTCTCACAGTGGCGATGTTGGATTAACTGTTGTATTAATCCCCATTATTCGTTTGCAATGACGATGAACCCTATGTTATCATTCGCTCCTACAATTAAATATATCATTGTTAAAAATGACATTTTTTGTTAAAATAACGAGAAAAAGTAACAAAGAGAAAGTTGGAAAGATGCAGAAATTGGAAGAATCATTGGACGAATCTATTAATTTGTATTTCCAGCAAAATAATTCAAAAATAAAAAAAGTTAGTCTTTTATTATTTTTAAGAGTATTATTCACAATATATATATGTATTTATGCAGTATTATTTACTTTTGAAACAAGTCCCTATGCTCAGTATGTTTCCAAATTTAGCAATACCGCAATAATTATCATAGCAATAGGGGTAATATCTGCAATATTATTGGTTATTTACTGGAAATACGTTAACAAAGAATTTATTTCTTTAGCCACTAATTATATGGGAAACATGAAAATTATCAGTAAAAATACTGACGATTTAAACAATTTGATTATTAATTCAAAAATATTAAAAAATGCGGACTGCATATTTACAGACAAAATATCGGTAAAATATGCATTTCAAGTTTTTGAGAATAATTTTTCATACAATTTATATTTTTTTGAGGCACTCCACAAACCATTAATCGGGGGAAAAAACTCAACAAAAACAACTTATTCCGGTATAGCAGTAGTAATACAAAATAGAATGGAATATTCTTTGCCCAATTTTTCTGATATATCACAAAACTTTTTTTCTGAAGATGAAAGTATTTCTGAAATAAAATTTGCAAGGAATAGATATTTTTTCGTGAGTACAATATCAAACCCTGACTTGATGCCAGATATTAACTCCTTTATAAAATCAACTATTCAAAAATGGACAAAGAATAACGTTAAAGAACTAATAAAAATACAACAATATGTAAGAAACGTACTAAATATAAAATAAGTCCGGAGATTGAGTATTACCCCAACAAAATTTATAATTAAAAAAGAAATATTAAGTTTTTTAAACCTAATAAAATCAATAGTTTAAGTTATTTATAAACCTTACTACTTTGTTTTTAGTTGTATTAATACTCGATTTACATTATAATGAGTTTCTAATAAAAAACCTAAGAAATAGCCGAAATGAAAAAGAAAAAACTATTATATTCAACTCTTTTGTTATTAATCTTTAGTGGCAATAGTAATTTTGTAGTCGCTAAAGATGTTACTGTTTCTTCTGGTACTGAATTACAAAGTATAATACAAAAAGCATAATTTGTTGAGAATATTGAAAAATCGCAGAAATATTTAATAAAGAGGTATCTATGAAACATAAAGTAAAAGTCACGGTTATTGATAAAAAATTATATCCCGAATTGCAACAACAGTATTGCAAAGAACCGAATTCGGGCATGTGCCCCTGTTATAATGTCGGAGATGAGTTCGTTTTTGAGCGGGAAGACGGGAAAGATGATTTTTGGCACATCGGGCTGAATACTTTGACAAAAACTGATTATAATCTTACTAAAAGTTTATATTTGTAACAAAATTAATAAATGTTCAGGCTGGAGTTTTAGAATATTATGAGTGATAAAAAGATTAAATTGATTGCACTTTCTGTTTCTATGGTATTAAGTACGCATATGGTATTGGCAGAAGATTTAATTACTGATTTTGGCGGATTAAAAGATGCCCTAAAAAATGCAACGGGTTCTTCTGTTACTGTAAAATTGGGTAGCGATATATCAGCTACTGCTCGTATCACAATAGGAACTAATACTCCAACATCTGTTACAATTTTGGGCGAGAGTAAGAAATATGGAAGTACTACTCTTGCATTTGATGTCAAATATAATACAACACTTACATTAAACAACATTACATTGGATAGTATTCAACACGGTTCGAGTTGGGGCGGAGCAATGTATAATGAGGGTACTTTAATTCTTGACAATGTTATCTTTAATAATAATATTGCAAAAACTCCAAAAGCTGTTGGTGGTGGAGCTATGGCTCTTGTTGCGACAAGGAAAAATCCTGTTTCTACGACTATTAAAAATTCTACTTTTACTAATAATTCTACTGTTTCTAGTCCTAGCTACGAAAATAACGGCGGTGCGATATATGTTTATGGAACTTATGGTCTGGTAGGAAATAATACTTTAAATATAAGTGATTCTCATTTTGAATCAAATAATACAAATAAAACTGGTGGAGCTATCGGAGTTAATAATCTAGGTCCATCAAAATTTGAAATTGAGATAAAAGATACTACTTTTACAAAAAATAATTCTACTGGTTATGGTGGAGCAATCGATGTTACAACTGGTGACACAGGTAAAGTAACTCTTAATTTGTATAATGCAACTTTTAACGCCAATAAATCTGGATCTGACGGAGGAGCTATTGCTTATGAAAAAGGAAATATAACCAGCAATATAATTAATAGTAAATTTACAAATAACACTGCAAGCACTGTTAATGGAAGTAGTGCTCATGGTGGTGCGATATACACAAGACAAGATTTGGTTATTAATGCAAATAATAATGGATTGTCTGAATTCACTGGGAATTATGTCACAACTGACGGTGGAGCGACAAGAAACTATGAAGCAATTAATGTAGGTGCGTCAGGAAAAACTCTTACATTAAATGCAACAACAAACGGTACAATATTACTAAATGATTATATTAATGGCGTAAATGGTTATAATGTATTATTGACCGGTGATTCTACAGGTACAATTAAACTTTTTGATAAAGCCGACATTAAAGGTGGAGCAAATGTAACCGTTGGCGGAAATGTTGTTATTGATACAGCAGATGGAATAATTCAAAATTTTTCTGAATTTAATTCGCTAAATTCTAGTACAAGTGCAAAATATAATATTGATATAGATTTGTCAAAAGCAAATGGTGGTCAGTTAGATTACACAATAGGTGACAAGATTGCAGACGGATTTACAACACAAGCCTCTTCGAACGGCTCTATAATAACCCTTGACAGTTTGAATTTTTTAGGAAATTCATTTGATGATTTTTTGGATAAAAATTTAAAAATCCAAATAATTCAGAACAATGAGAATACTGATGATTTGCAACTTGCATTGAGTGATAAATTAACTCCGCTTACGTCAACTGCCGGCAGAATAAAACATATTGTTACAACCAAAACTAATTCTATAACGCCGACAGCAAATTATAAAGATGTATTTGGCAGTATCACAACAACAAAAGATGTATACGGAATATTAGGGCTTAATAAAACAAATACAACAAATGACAGTCTAAATTTAAAAGTTACTAAAATTGATACTGATATCGATGATAAAACATCAGATGCCTTGGTTGCATTGACTAATACCGAGTTAAAAGATAATGACGGTAATATTTTAGACAAAACATTTAATCTTTTCGACGAAGATTCTCTCGGCAATAAAACTCCTGCAAATTATAAATTATCAGATAATCTTGGTTCAATATACAAAAATTTAAACATTGTCGGAGCAACAAAAACAGACACACTTGGCGAAATTACCTTATCTGAATTAGACTTGAACGGGAAATCTTCTTTTGTTGTAAATTCAGGTTCTACTTTAAATATTTCTGACATAAAACTCAAAGGAAATGAAACTGTTATTAAAAATAATGGTGGTAGTCTAAATTTTGCAAATAACAACATTATTGATGGCAAAATTACCGGAACAACTGCAACAAATACTGGTGTTTTGGGGATTAATGCAAAAATTTGGATGTTGCTTTAATTAATAATGGCACTTTAAATTTGGGGGTAGGTAATATTGAAAAAGAAATTACCGGAAGTGGTTTGACCAATATTCTTGATGTTGTAACTAACAATGCTTTCATATCTCAAAATGTTAATGTCGATTCATCTGGTATTTTAACTGTTAATGCAAATATTGGTAATTTAATAAACAGAGGTGAAGTTACCTCTAATACAAACAATTTAACCGGTTCTATAACTAATTCCGGAATATTAATTTTGTCCGGATCTTTGGACAAGACAATTTCAGGTAACGGTACAACAAAAGTAAACGGTTTATTAAATTTGGCTCCGTCTGCAATAATTGATGGTGTATTAGATTTGAATAACGGAACTATATCTACAAGCGATTTAAGCTATTCAAAATATGATATTAAAACTTTAGACGGTGTCGGAAATGCTACAATAGATGTCGATTGGGCAAATTCTAAAGCTGACTCTTTTAATACTACTTCTGGCAGTGGGGTGTTAAATTTAACATTAAATCAAACTGGAACTGAAAATATTTGGGATACTAAAACAATTAAAATAACAAATGGCGGCGTCGGAATATTTTTTGATACTATAACTGGGGTAAAAGAAAAAGAAATTCTCGGTTCTGATGATTTACAAGCAAATGTCGATTGGGCTGATAAGTTCGGTGCTTGGAAAAGAACTGATACATATAGCGAAACAACATCTGCAATAAAGTCAATTGGTTCCTTGGTAAATGATTCAATTCAGTATGAAGTTATAAAAACAAATGAAGGAATTAAGACTTATACAACTGACTGTGATACATTGGCTCTCTTAATTCAAAATTCGGTTGCTGGTTCTAAAGATAAAACTTTTACTACTACAAACGCAAATAACGTATATTCAGTGAAAGAAAATTTAGGAATATTAACAGATAATTTGACAATATCTGGTTCTTCTGACGGAACAAATACATCTACTATTATTCTTGGGGACAAGCAAGGTATTTCAATATCTGATGCAAATTCTTTAACTGTAAAAGATGTAAAAATCTCATCTGACGGATTAATTATTAATGCAACAAGCAATAACGCAAAAATTTCATTGGATAATGCAACTTTACAAGGAAATGTTTTAAATCAAGGCGATTTGAGTATTAAAAATTCAACCTTAGTATCAAAAATTACTGGTACTGGTAAAACTGATATTGATACTACAGGAAAAGTTATTGTATCTGAGTTAATTCAAAACGAATTAACAAATAACGGATTTTTGAATGTAAATAATTTGAAAATATCTACAAATGCGAATAATTCAGGTTCTATTACAAATAACGGTTTGTCTTCTGAAATAAAAAATTTGACAAATTCCGGAATTATTAATGGTGATGGGGAACTGGCAATCTCCGGGGCTTCAATCAATTCTGGAAATATTTCTCAATCTATTATTAATGTATCCGGAACTCTGGATAATACGCTCGGAACACTTACAACTACGGATAAATTTGAAAATACAGGAAATATAACAACTGTTGCGGATAAAATTATTGCAACAAATGGCATAATTAACGAAAATCATTTAACATTAACTAATGGCACATTGTCCTCTCAAGTTTCTGGAACAGGTACAACAAACATAATCGGCTCTGTAACTAACAATGCTTTCATATCTCAAAATGTTAATGTCGATTCATCTGGTATTTTAACTGTTAATGCAAATATCGGGAATTTAATAAACAGAGGTGAAGTTACCTCTAATACAAACAATTTAACAGGTACTATAAGTAATTCCGGAATATTGATTTTGTCCGGATCTTTGGACAAGACAATTTTAGGTAACGGTACAACAAAAATTGCCGGTGATAGCTTTACAATACTAGATGGAGCGGCTGTTAAAGGAATTTTGGATATAAATAATCAAACATTAAACGTTTTAGCGACAAATACAACAAATATGTTTAATGATGTGAATGTGAATTCCGGAGCGTTAAACTTAATTAACAATAGTATTAATAATTTGTCAGCGAATTCGTTTAAGATAAACGGAAACGTTAATCTATTAGTAGATGCTGATTTAGAAAATTCTGTGATGGATAGACTTCCGTCAACAACTGTTGCAAACGGACTTATTACTGTTAAGGGAATAAATTTATTATCTGATTCTGCAAGTGAAAAGACATATATTCCGTTTGCATATGATAATTTTAAAGATAAGGTTCAAACAAATATAACAACCGTAGGCAAAGACGTTAATAATGAATATCAAACAACAGCATTTGCACCAATATACAAATATGATGTGAGTTATAATCCGAACAACGGAAATTTCTTATTCTCTCGTGGTGGCGGAAAAAGTTCAGTTGATTTTAACCCAGTTGTATTAGCAGGAGCCGTGAATTCACAGGTTGGAGCGTATTCTGCTATAAATGAAACATTTAGTTATGCATTCAGACATGCTGATTATTCATTTATGACATTGCCCAAAAAAATTAGAAAATTTGCTAACAAATATGCACTCACAGAACAAAGAGCAATTCAATACGAAAATGATTATTCTAAAGTTGGTGGTACTTGGTATCAACCATACGCAAATTTTGAAAATGTCAGTTTGTCAAACGGTCCGAGAGTAGATATTCAATCATACGGTTCATTAATAGGTGGTGACAGCAGATATAAACAGTTTAAACGAGGTTGGGGAACAGTAATCACTCCTTATATGGGTTATAATGGAACATCTCAAAGCTATTCTGGTGTTTCAACAACCACAAATGGCGGAATATTAGGATTAACTCAAACTTTCTACAATGGAGAATTCTTTACGGCACTGACTATAAATGCTGGAGCCAGCAACGGTGAATCACATACGATGTATGGTAAAGAAAATTATACAGCATTAATGGCTGGCATTGGAAGTAAAACAGGTTACAATTTTGAATTTAATAACGGTAAATTTATTATTCAACCGTCTATATTGACGGCATACTCTTATGTAAATACTTTTGATTATACGAATTCTGCCGGTGTAAAAATATCTTCTGACCCATTGCATTCTATACAATTTCACCCGAATATTAAATTTATGGGCAATATTGGAAGAGGCTGGCAACCATACGCAAGGGCCGGTATGGTATGGAATATCCTAAACGAAACAAAATTTACTGCAAACGACGTTCGATTGCCGGAAATGAGCATAAAACCTTATGCCGAATTCGGTGTAGGTCTGCAAAAAATTTGGAATGATAAATGTAGCGGATTTTTGCAATCTATGTTGAGAGAGGGTGGAAGAAACGGTATTGCGTTAACTTTCGGCTTTAAATGGACTATAGGTAATGAAAGTAAACCTATAAAATAAGTTTAAAACGCACAAAATATGTGATAAAAAATTCTGCTGAGCCTGTATAAAAATTGAAAAAGATTTGCAATGAATAAGCACAACCCCAAATTAGTCAGCATCTTGCAAAATACCGAGATACCAATGAGCATATTCGTGGACGACGGTTGAAACATCACCCGTTGCAGTAACGAGGATAAGTTGTTTTTCTAAAACAGCCCGACCACGATAGGAGTTTTTAGTTTGAACATAAAGGTTTTCAGAATTGTCACCCAAACGTTCCGATGCACTTGCGGTGAACAGATTAGGTTGAGATGAAGACGGTTGTTAAAAAACATAACCTGTTTGTTTAGGGTTATTATTTTTATAAGCATTTTTGTTGTCATTATTGTATTGCTGAACGAGTTTAGACTTGAACCTATCTCGAATGTGTGATATATGATATACTTTTAAAAGCGGTATCGTGTTGCCTAGAATTTTTCGAAGCGTTTTCTCGTTACCGCTACTTTTTTGTCCGATAACAGAAATAGAGTATTCTCAGAATATCAATATTTACACTATCAGAACACTAACTTACTTCACTTTGTTCGCAATGACAATGAACAAGTTATGTCATTCTGAGCGTAGCGAAGAATCTTAGATAAAACGAATGCAAAATAGATTTTTCGGGATAAAACCCTCTGAATGACGGTATAATTCACCATACGTTTTATATTTTCGCTCATTTTTCTCCATTTTAAATCATTCACCATCACGTCGAAGAGTGCAACTAGAAATCAGTCTGGAAAGAACAAAAAACCACAAGGCGAAATGTGTCTTGTGGCTTAATTTTTGAAATCTAAAACTATTCTTCTGTTTTATTTTCTTCTTGGTTATTATTTTCTTCTTGGCTATTATTTTGTTCTTGATTTTCTTGTGGTTTTTGTGGGTACAACATTGCGACAACGGGGTATTTTCTCGAAATAACTTCCGTATCGTTGTCATAAACGGTGAACGTCAAGTTTTGAACATCGTAGCCCATTCTGAATTTCACATCGTTTGCGATTGCGTTGTAAACAAAATCTTCGTTCAAAATATTTACTGTTGATTCTGAAAGAAGGATTTCTTCGCCGCCGTTTGCCTTAACTTTGATTGTCAATTTGTGTTCGCCGGCCGACCAATTCGGACCGCAAATTACAGCCATATCAAATCTAAATTCAGCAGGCATAGCAATTGCTGACAATTCATTATACATATTAATGCAAGTCAATTTGTTATTTTTGAAAATTACATTTTCAGCGATTAAAAAATATCCTGACATTTTTTCTCCTCTCAATATTACTGAAACACATGCCAAATCTATTTTATCGCAATTTAATTCAAATGTGAAGTTTGTATTTTGTGAAAAATTTTAAGTCCGTAGATTGATTTTTAAACAACAATATACAGCCATTCTGATGGCTTAAAAAAGCAAAGAATTTTAGCATCATTCTGAAGGCAACGCCCGAAAAATCTCTGAAAAATTCGATAGAAATAGATATTTCTCTTTGCTCAATATAACACATATCTCTACGTCATGCTGAACGTAGCGAAAAATCTTAAATAAACAAAATAGATACTTCGGCTGTGCCTTTGTATGACAATAAATGAAAAATTACCGGATTGCCACGTCCACACTTCGTTCGTCCTCGCAATGACGAGAATTGAAAAATCAAATATTATCCGACTGGTGATAAGTAGTGTAGTTGTTTTTCTCCTTATCAAATGTTAAACGTAATAGAAAGAAAGGACAATTATGAAATCGATTACAACATTTGATTTGCAATATGCACACAGATTTTACGGATTTAAGGGAGAAGCCCAATATTTACACGGACATACAGGAACTTTGACCATTGAGGTCGAGGATTCTATCAACAAAGGTGTCAATATGGTTTACCCTTGTAACGAAATTAAAAAAGTGGCTTGGAGTTTGTTGCAAAACTTTGACCACGCACTGATTTTGAGAGAAGATGACCCAATTTTGCCGATGATTTTCGAGGTTTACGAAAAACAGGGCATCAAAAACGGTGCACCTCAAAACACAATGAAAGGCGAAGCGTTCAAGACAGAACTTGCCGTCGCATACCCGGATTGTCGAGTGGTCGTAACAAAAGAATCAATGACCACAGAAGGGATGATTAAAATAGTTTACGATTTGTTGAAAGACAAATTAAATATCTCAAAAATAACCTTCACAAGCGGGGACAATGCAGCAAGTGAAGAGTACAAAACAGACAAAACCATCGATAGATGCCCGCAATGTGGAATTTCCTTGAACGAAAACGGGGTTTGCCCAAAATGCGGATATCGAAAATCGAAATAAATTTCCACGAACCTTTAAAATAACTGATTAATGATGCACAAAACCCAAACATCGCTTGAATTTCAAGCGGTGTTTTTGGTTAATAAACCAAAAATCAGTAATAATTTGAGTTATAGATTAAAAAGAGATAATCTATACCAAACTTTCGTCACTTTATATATTTTTCCTTTAAAATCACCACTTCCCAAAAACAAATACACGCAAAAAACATGCAACAAAAAACCACTTCCGAAGAAGTGGTTTAAATGGCGGGACCGACGAGGCTCGAACTCGCGACCTTCTGCGTGACAGTTAGGTGACTATATATTTCATAGATTTTATAGTTTTAATAATCCTTACGGTTATTGGATTTCTTACAAAATGACGTCAGTCAAAATTTTACAGACTTTATAGTTTTTATAGATTTTGTGAACATTTTGTGAACATTCAAAATATTTAGATAAAGATACAATATAAAATCTTTTTTAATATAATCAAAATTTATGATTATTTCTTGTGTTTTAAATCATTATGTATTATTATATCATCAAGAGGGTATTAAAATGTTATTATCTTTTAAAATAAATAATTTCAAGTCAATAAAAGAATTAGAGTTAAGAACGGATTACAATGAAGGTAAAGCCCCTAACGGGTACAAAAAAAATCCTAATATAGTTTTTTTATCTAAAAATAAACAAAGAATTCTTCCTGTTACTTCAATCTTTGGTTCAAATGCTTCAGGAAAAACTAACATTGTAGAGGCAATGTCAGTTTTTTTGGACATTATAAATGGTGAAAAAATATCAGAAGAAGTATCTTATAAGCCCAATCTTATTCTGTCTCCGCAAAAAAACACAATGTTTGAAATAAGATTTGTATTAGATAATATTTATTCTTATAAGGTAGAATATAATAATTCTTCTATAGTTTCAGAAAAATTAACTGCAAATAACAACGTAATTTTTGAAATAAACAATAATACAATAAAAGATATTTCATTAGAAAAAAGACTAATATTTAACAAAGAAAAAGTTACAGAAATATATAATGTACAATGTTTGAATTCTTCAACAAAACAACAAATTCTTTCTCTATTATATGTTTTAGCAAATGAATATCAAAATTTAATACCTTCCCTTACAAATGTATATGATTTCATTAGGTCAAAAATTAGAATATGTATGGCAAACAGACCTTGCACAACATCTCAAAGTATTGACATATATTCAAATGTGATTGGTGATAGACAAAAAGCGATTGACGAAATTATAAAACTTATAAAAAATTTTGATGTTGATATAGAAAACATTGAAATGGAAAAAATCGAAACAGAAGCGGTTAATTTACTTTCTTTGCAAAGTTTTGATATGACTGATTTTAATAAATTAACGGGACGAATAAGAGGCAACAAACTTTTTTCTATACACAAAAGTTTATTAAACGAAATTGTAAAACTTGATTTTTGTGAAGAGTCAAAAGGAACACAAATTATGTCGTCTTTACTTGGAATAATTTTAGCAACATTGAAAACAGGTGGTATTGTAGTAATTGATGAATTAGACAAATCTTTACACCCTTTAATTGTAATTCAGATTGTCAAATTATTTAAAGACAAAAGATTCAATAAAAATAATGCACAATTGATATTTACAACACATTGTTCAGACTTGTTAGAAAATGGTTTATTAAGGACATCGGAAGTTGCAATAGTCAATAAAACAAAAAAAGATGGTTCATCAATAGAAAGACTTTCTGACTTAAATATTAGAAATGTTATCAATTTCAGAAAAGTCTATTTGCAAGGAATGTTCGGAGGAATTCCTCAAGCCTATATATAAGAGAGGTTTTATGAAAAATACAATCTACAATGTAATATGTGAAGGTACTTCAGAAGAAAACTATATAAAGGAAATAAATAAATTTTTCCGAGAAAATAGTATAAATGTTTCATTATATCCTATCAATGTTGGAAATGGTTCTTTTTCACAAGTCTATAAAAAATTTAAAAAAGTTAAAAGTACAAATAAAAATCAAGAAGTTGTTATATGGGTTGATGGTGATATATACAAAAGAAACAAAAATGAAAAAAAACAATACGACGAAAGAAAAAAGTCTGTTCCTGATTTTAAGTTCAACAAATACAATTTTGAAGACATGATAGTTTTACATCTGTCAGACGACAAAATTGACCAGTGGAACAATATTTGCATTCAAAATAATCACTTTAATATACCAATGACAAGTGAAGTATATATCCCTTTATTTCGCACAAATATCATTGAAAATTACGAAAAAGGAAATTTCCCATTAGAGATATTTGATACAAATACAATTTGGGATGCAATAAGAAATAACGATGATATAAATATTAACTTTCATTCTGATTTTCTCTCTTTTATTCAAGAAATTTTAGAAGAATCAAATTTTAATATAACACAATAGATATCACTTCATCTTCTCAAGATACCATTTAACCTTTCCACGGATAAAATCCCCGACCTGTTGAGGTTTTACAGACAGATACGGCGGTAAAATCGTGATGTCGATTTTGCCGAAACTGCTTGTGTTCGGGTGACTTTTGCCAAATTCATAATGTGTCAGCACGGTATCGGGTGTGACAGGAATACCGTATTTTTTACAAAGTTCTGCCGTAAATGAGAACATTCTCTCAACCTGAATTTTCGTCAGCGGAAATTTGGTATCGGACAATTTACCTTTGTAATTTGCCATTCCGCAGACCGCAACCCCGATACTTCCTGTATTTCCACCGCCTGTGTGTGCCGCATAAAGTGCTTTGTTTCCGCAACTTTTGCAAACTTCATTCGCTGAAACAGGGAAAACACCTTCGGTCACTTTTCCGCCTTTGTCGATAACGTAATGATAATGCTGTAAATCCGTTGTGTTAGGGAAATTCGACCCCGCCGTCCAATGCAAAATTATTCGTTTCATTTCACCCTCGATTCCATTGCATCAAGCCGATGATGAGCGGATTTTGTTGACTCTTCACAGCGAGTGACCTTTTCGTACAGCCCGTTATGACGGTCTTGTTTTCGCTCAAGCCGTTGAATGTTCTCTTTCATATTGTCGTTACCGATTTTAATTTCTTCTTTTATTGCTTCAATTTCTGTCGTCAGCCGACCCCAAATGTAGCCCATAACAACGAAGTTGCCCAAAATCGTTATCACAAGGGCAACAGATTCTATTATCTGAAAAATATTCACTTATCCTCACAAACTAAACTTAAAAATATTATCTTTTTCGATTTTTGTCTTACCCGACCAAAGCCAACCGACATTACAGAATACACCGCAACGGTAGAGCCATACGATATTTTTCGGCATATTAGTTGCTTCGCACATTCTCTTAAAAAGATTATCAACTTCAAATTTTTTCACATCAATCACGGTCAACCAACCCGTCGGCACATCATCAAGGACTATTTTTTCACCGTCTTTTTTGCGAAGTTTTCCTGACATAACCAAAGTGTCCAAAGTGACATTAACCTTGATTAATTGCCTATATCTGCACCCGATATCGTGAATATGCGAAGGGCGAACATCATATTTCTGTTTATTCCCAAACGGACGGCTGAAATTGTCCGTCAGGAGCAATCGTGGAGCAAGGTATAACGTACCGTCAACGTCCTCAAAGAGTTCGTTGTCCAAAAGTTCGTATGTATCGTCATCGACCTGCTCAAGCCTTGAATGAGCGGTAATCCACCGCCCTTTTTTATTTAATCTCATCATTTTTGTGTCTTTCTATATATTTTTTATTTTTCTTTTTTAATTGTTTTTGTACTTTTTTGTTAATTGTCGAAAATCCGACTTCCACAATCGGGTCAACGATTTCTTGGATTTGTTCGTTTGTTAGAGAAAATCCGAGGGAGCATAACCCCGTTTTGATACCCGTTGTCAAGATTGCCTTTTCTGCTTCATCGAGAGGTTTGTTTTTGTCGATTTTTGCGAGCAAATCCGCAATCGCATCTTCGACATTTTCTCTGATATCATCAATTTGGTTTAAGATTTTTCCCATTATTTTTCCTTTCTGTTTTTGGGTCTTTTCCGATTGGCAAAGTAATTTTGAACCCACAGCAAAATTGACCTTTGCCACGAGGCAAAAACCATAATTTGAAGTATTTAAAAATTGACATTTTACCTGCCTAAAGTTACAAAAATTTCATCAAGTTGTTCCGGAGTGATTCCGACTTGCATAGCGACAGCGTCCAAAAGCGGATTTTTACGTTGCAAAACCACGCATAAATCCCATTCCATTTGTGCTTGCGGATTTAGTCCGACAAGATTTTTCACTTGTTCGTATGTTATTCCCTTTTCTTGAATGGCAAGCATAAAATCCCTTTTTGTTATTGTCAGATTTCCGATTTTTTCTTGCTCAGCAGTTAATTTTTCTTCCTCATAATTTTCGTTCAGAGTGCCGTCGGTGATGTTGTCGAACGTGCAGATATAATAATCAAAATCAGCGATAATCAGTTCTTCAACCTGTTTTGTTTTAGTTTCTTCGTGCGTTTGCTGAACTTGCCCGATTATTTCAACTTCGTTTCCGTTTTCGTCAATCGTGACGATTGTTCCCGTCGTCATAATCGGAGTTGTTTTAACCTGTATTTCTTCTGTTACTTCATTTCCGTCGATATCCGTGTAGGTTATCGTTTTTGTTTCATAGTTCCAATCTCCGACTACTTCGGTATATTCGACATCGTGTTGATATCTGTATAATTTAAGACCTTGCGAGTTAGCAAGTTCGGATTGCTCTTGATAATCTTTTTGCGTGTATAAAATTTCCATTATGCCAACTCTCCTTTCAATATGTAATCGCCTGTTTGTGTTGTCGTGAATGACGTTGTCGTTTTTTCCGTTGCCGTAAGAGTGCAGAAATAATTTGTGTCTTTAAGAGTTACAGGAAGATTGATTGTTCCTGCCGTCGTAACCCTTCCGCAAATTTCAACAGTTCCGTCGGCAAATTTTGTCACTGTACTGTCGTCGGTCTTTGATATTGATAATGTTTGATTAAATCCTGTTAGTTCGTCAACCGATTTAGTTGCCTCATCAAGCGTGTAATAATACTTGTCAAAGCCTTGTGAATAGACATCTTGCACCCTGTCACGATAAGCAACGTCGACAATTTTTGAACCTGACTTGCTTTCTGTGTAAGGAATTTTAAGGCAGGGTTGATATACGAGTTCACCGTTAATATATTGCCTGCATAAATTTAAGTCATAGGCACAATCAGCAGGTGCAGGCCAACCAGTTTGCGTACCCAAATTGAGAAATGCAGTTAAAGGCACTGATACAGATGATGTTATTGTGGCTTCGGTAGTTTCTTCTCCTGTTGCAGTATTAAATAATTTTAAAAAGTATTTATCATTTTTTCGAATAAACTTGAGTATATATTTTATACCGTTTTGCAATACGGTCTTACCACAAGCGTTGCTAACAGTTGCAATATTCCATGTACTACCGTCGCCAAGAAAAAGTATAGTTTTAGATTGGTGTATTACGAGCGCAAAAATATAGAAATGTGAACTTGTGCAAATTTGTTTTTGTTTTGTGATATTACTTGCAGTAAACGATATATCAATCTCGTAGTCGGTTGAGTTAGGGTCAACAAGACAAGAAGTTCTTACATATTTGTGCACTGCACAGTTTGATAATACACTATCGTCTGTTATATTTACACCTGCATCCACACTCATATTTTGTTTTGTTAGATAAATATCTTTGGATGAGTCTTTTGTAGCAGCGTTTTCTCCGTAATAGACAACACCATCAGAAATACTCCACTCATCTCCCGTATAAATTGAACCGTCGGAATTATACAAAACCGTTGGAACATCAGCAGAGGAGTTTATGGTAGAGTAGATTTTATTTTCGCCGTAAATGTATGCAGATAAGCGCGTGATTGAAGCAAAGTCATTCTCTTTAATAACGTCTATGCCTGTCTTATTACCGCTAAAGACTTCGACACCGTCAACTTTAACAGAAAATTGTGACAAATCAATCGAACCATTCTCAAGAAACCAAGTGCTAACGACATTCTGTGCTCCGAGAGTAAAATATTCAGGTTTAAGATGTGAAAAGTCAAGTTCCACATCTTTAGCAAACCACAAATTACCGTCTAAATAACATTCAATATGAGCGTTTGTCAGGCTTACTTTTAACGTGTGGTCAGAATTCGTTTGCATAGCAATATTAGTGGGAGAACCGCCTGTAACCAAATTTTTATCTCTCCAACTTGCTCGAAAGGCACTATTCGACATAAAGTCAAATCTGAAATATGAAAGATTTTCACTATAATACCAACCAAAAAGAAAATTTGTTAAACTTGTTTCTTTATAGCCGGAATTGAATTTGCAGAAGATAGTAATGTTGTCTTTAATTGTCGGGAAATTGGGAATTTTAAGGTAATTCGTTACACTAAACCCACTAGCAATTCCGTCATTCGTAATCGTAGGACTTCCGACAACCGTAAATTTACTCTTATCAAACGTGCTATGTTTTAAATTTTCGATATGTTCAAAATATGTTTTTGGTTTTTCGGCATTTAAGTTCAGAGAATTGCATTGAAACAAATCCCTGTAAATTGATTGTTTTGCAGAGTCTTTTGCTTGTTCGGCAAAAGACGGAGCGGATTTAATATCCTCGATATTGCCGGCACATACCTCGATGTCAGCGGTGGCATCAGCAACAGCAGATACGTCGGAAATATTAGTCGCCACGGTATTGATGTTCGTTGCATTGTCGTTTACAGCATTAATATTTGTTTGATTTTCTGCAACGGCATTGACGTTCGCAATATTATTCCCGACAGTATTCACGTTTTCAATGGAATTTGCAACGATGTTGATGTTCGTTTCGTTATTAACAACTGCACTAATTTTTGCGCTTAAGCCGCTAACAGTGTTTATGTTATTTTTGTTCGCATTGACCGCGGTTATATTTGCTTCATTTCCTGCAACGGCATTGATATTGTTTTTGTTTGCATTGACCGCGTTTATAGTTGCTATGTTATTTCCTACACTTACTACAGTGTCCTTGTTCTGAGCAACCGTAGTAATTGACTCTTGTATAGTTTCTACTGCTTGCACATCTGCTATGTTATTCGCTACAACTTCTACAGACCCCAAGCCGTTTTTAACTGTCACAACATCGTTTATGTGTGTTCCTACCTCGTGGACATTTAATATGTCTGTGGCTACGGTGTTAACATTTTCTGCAATAACACTTACTTGTTGCACTGCTTTTATATTAGAGCCAACATTGTTTACATTTTTAATTGAACCTGCAACAGTGGTGATATCTGCCCCATTTGCGGCTACGGTATTAATGTTTGTTTGATTTTCTGCAACGGCATTGACGTTCGCAATATCATTCCCGACAGTATTTACGTTTTCAATAGCACTTGCAACGGTATTGATGTTCGCTTTATTTTCGTTGACAGCGTTGATATTTGCTTCGTTAGCGTTTACCGATTTTACCGCTTCAATATTTGTACCTACGGAGTTCACATTTCCAATAGAATTTGCAACGGTATTGATGTTCGTTGCATTGTCGTTTACGGCATTTATGTTCGTTTCGTTGCTTGCAACGGCATTGACGTTCGCAATATCATTCCCGACAGTATTCACGTTTTCAATGGAATTTGCAACGATGTTGATGTTCGTTTCATTTGCGACTGCGACATTGATGTTTGTTTTGTTGTTATTTACGGCATTAATTACGTCAATATTCTCATAGATTGCGTTTACAGAATTTACAAGTTTTCCTGTATCTATTCCTGAACCTTCGGCAACTTTGACAGACCGTTCGAGTTGTCTGTTTTGAATTTGAGCAATTCTTGTCAAATAGTCGAGAGAGTGTTCAATATCTTTCGGGTTAAGTTCAGAGGAAGTACCGTATTCCGATTGTTGAGTTATCGGTAAAACGAGTTGCAGAGTAATTGTTTCATCATTTTGCAATTTATCATTTTCTTCATTAATCGGATATGTAATATATCCGCCGTTATTGTTACCAAAGCCTGTAATAGTGTAATCTGTTTCATAGGTTAATTGGCGAACTGTTTTGTCGGCAGCGGTAACGAAAACGAGTAATTGAGATTGATTTTCGACTAAAAAATCAAAATCGAATTTTGTCGTAGAGTTATCGCCCTGCCAGTTGTTATAGGGATTTGTGACAGGTATCATACGATTTTATCCTTTCTAATATTTATTTTTCAGTAATTCTTTTTGCTCTCTTGTCGGTATAGCCAAAGACTTTCATAGAGCCTTTTGCAGGGTTGCCCGTAAAGATGTCACCGACACCTGAGCCCATAGTAAACATTGCACGGGAGTTGTAACCCAAACCAACGTGTAAACAGAGATAGCCGATTGCTTGAAGATAATCTTCAGCGGTTGCTCCGTCTTTGGCAAGTCTGTTGATTTCAGTTTGAATATCACCAAGCAAAGGAGTAGATTGAGGTAAGGCTTTTTGGTTAAGTAATTTTTGGATTGCAAATTTGTATATGTCACCGACAATCGGGAGAGCATCGGCATTTAGGTTAAAAATACTTGAGATAGCATCTTCTTTGATGTCATCATCATCACCCGTGAACATAAATCTGAACAGAGCGCCTGATGTTGCAATCGTGTATAATAACGGCTGAACGTAGGCATATTGAAAGATGACTTTTGCACATTGTTTTGCAGTCATATCTCCGTTTGTTGCAGAAATGAGAGCATCTGCACACATTCTGACATATTGTTGAGGGGAGTTTTTGAAAGCGATAAAGAGTTTACCTATCGGGTTTCTTGTCATATTCACTTGAAAATTCGAGAGTGAAGAAATTGCACTTGATTGTTGAGAGCGATTTGTCGAAAGGACAAATTGTTTAATTGCTTCATCTTCGCTCATTCCTTTTTCGTTTATAAGGTAATCAATGTATGGTTTTCTACCGAAAATAATAGCACCGATATCACCGATTTTGACGAAGATTGTGCATAAATCTTTGAGTTTTTTAGATGTTGCAAAAGCACTGTTTTCGATAGTTTGTTTCAAAAATTCGTTTGAAAAATTGCCCTCATATCTTGCTTTCAGATAGGGAATTTTCATCATATAGTCGATTGTATTTTTGTAATCGGCGATTGATTTTAAAAATCCTTTTTGCCAAGTCAAATATGGCATATCAACGGCATAGTTGTTGGCGGATAATAATTGCTTTAGCCCGACTATCGGCTTAACGGCAATATTTCCCGTAATCCAGTTGCTGATAGCATTATCTAAAATTTTATTCATTCCGTTGAAAACAGGAGCTTCTTTTTTGTAGGTTACGTTTGCAAGTTCTTGAATAAGGGTTTTGTGGACATCATCGCCAAACTTGTTAATGATTACACGTTTGAGGTCAAGGTCTTTAAATCTCAAATTCATTTTGTCTAAAATGTCAGACATAAAGACGAATTTTGAGACACCGTCAATGTGGGAATATAACGTTGCAACGGGGTTGTGAAAATCCATTGGTAAAATTTCAGATTCTGCACGAGACTTTGTGAATCCGTTACCTAAAGATTTACTTGAATATTCATTAAACAAATCGACTTCCGAACCTCTTTCGGGAGTTGAGGGGAAGTAGCAGGAAACTTTTGGTAAATCTAATCCATACTTGTTGATAAAGGCTTTGTTTACGAGCGGATAGAATGATTGAGCCGTACTCATTAAAAGTTCTGCAAGTTTAACATCTTCAGAAGACATTTCATCAAACATAGAGGAGAGAGTTTCTTCCCCGAATTGATTTATTAAACGTTTTTCGAGAATATCATTTTTACTCCAAATATACGCTTGAATAATGTCCATTTTGGTAAGAGTTCTGTTAATTATTCTTGTTTTAATTATTTCATCGCTATTTGGTGCATATTTTCTTCTAATTTCGGGGTAGGTGTGTTTTTCAGCAAGGTATTCAAGTATTTTTTTGTCCCAACACCATTTAGGAAGTCCGTAAATTTTAGCAACTTCTTTTTCAAATTTCTGTTTTTGTTGATGTTGCCAAGCCTGTGCATTCGTTTCAGCGTAGAGGAGTTCCGAACCGTATCTTTCTTTTATTTCTTTGTTAAAAAGAGCGTTGAGAGTGCTTTCAACATTTCCAAAAATATTAATATAACCTTTTAATACAAAATTTGCATCTTTTTTATTTTCGACTATTTCTATCAGTTCATCAATATCTTTGGTTGCGTCGAGTTTTTCATTCAAATCAATTTCTGATTTTGCGCATTTTCCTGCAAGTTTTACTTTTAAAATATCATCATAGATACTTTTCATAAGTTCTGTGTCAGAGTATGTTCTTCCGCCCGCTTTGTATGATAAGAACTTGTTTATTAATTTGTCTTTAAAAGAAAGCCCCGTATCTTCCGCTTGTGAAAATTTTGCAGCATTTAAGCGAATATCATTTGCTTGTTCTGTTGAAAGTCTGTCTAATTCTCTAAGTTCTTCAAAGAGTTTATTTGTTTTGTAGTCGTATTTTCCGACAGTTCTGCCGTTCTTTTTAATATTTTTGGTAGATTGAAGTTCTTTGTGAATTTCAATTTCGAGCATTCTTCTAAGGTGGACATCTTCCATAGTTTTGGCAATATCCATAATGTTTTCGATTTTGTGCATCAAGAAGTTAACAGACGGAACATCGAGAATGTTTGCAGTCAATTTTGCTTTGTCGGTAGGTTGGAGGAAATCAAGATTTTTGATAATTTCCATTACTGTTTGCTTGTATTTTTCATTTGCCTTCAAATTTTGTTGTTGCTCTAAATCCATTGCTTTTTGTAAGATTTTTCTTTTTGCAATGTCGAATTTGTCAGCATTTTCGTTTCTTTCGATTGCCCCCATTTCATAGATAATTTTGTTTTCAAAATCGGGTTTAATTTCTTCATCAAGTTGTTCTAACCATTCATAAATAGCGGATAGAGCAACATCTCTGTTTTCATTTTTGAATGCTTTAACTAAGGCATCGAATTGCAGATTAGCGGCTTCGATTGCCTGTTCAAAGTATTCTGCCTTTTCAGATAAGTAATTATCGTAATTTTTTACACCAAAAGCCCTGTTCACAATTTTGTCATAGGCTTGTCTGACGAGTTCAGCCGAAGCGTTTACCTCATCGTTATTGTAAGAAACACCTGTATTGGAGAAAAACTCTAACCATTCGGGTTGCATACCGCCGGAGGCTGAAATTTTATCATCGACTTTGTCAAGCAATTTTTCAATATTATCTCTCTTTTTTACCATAGCATCAGAAGTTGAATTGCTTTCAAAAATTGATTTGAGATATTTTATTGACTTGCCTGTACCTAACGATAATATTTCATAGCAAACTTCTTTGTGTCTTTTTGCAGTTTCGTCATTTTCTTCAAAATTGGTTTCTTTTGTTTTTTTGGCACGTTTGCCGAGTTTTTTAATTTTATTAACGAGTTCATTTACTTGTTTTTGTTCTTGATATTGTTCATCATTACCGAACATTCTATCGAACATTTGTTGAACTTCATCAGAAATATCAGCACCTTGATTAACAAGTTCAGAGATGTCTTTATAGACAGATTTTAGCCATTCTTTGAAGTTTTCAAAGACTTGTCTTAATTTGTTATTTGGTGCTTTTCCTTTGTATAAATATGCTTCAAAACTTCTTGCAAACTTTTCGTGTTGTTGAACGGTGTATTCTCCGCTGTAACCGAGCCACTTGTTTACCTCGTCGAGTTGAATTTTTGCCTCTTCCGATACTTTGGCAAGTTCATTTAGACCGTTGAGAAATAAGTGTCCGAGTTCATGAAGAGCAGTTGATTTGTTACTGCTTTGCATAATTGTGATGATATTTTTATTTTGACCTTCTGTAAAATAACCGTGATATTCGTTGATTTGTTTTTCTTTCTTTTCGTTGTGAGCATTGAGCAAATCACTATATGTTCTTTCGGATTTCTTATCAGTTTCAAGGAAATCTTGCGGAAGTTTTTGGTTATTCATTACATAATAAGCATTAAGCATTGCATCAGACACTTGAGTAAATGAATAATTATCGGGATTTTCAGAGACCTCATAGGCATCTTCAAGAACGTGAATTTGAGCCATAATATCTTGATTTTGTTCTTCAAAATTTTCATTGGCATCGAGTTTGTCATACAATCCGCTTAACTTGTCCATAACTTCTTGATAAGAATATCCTGCGATGAATTTTTCGTTTTCATTTTGAAGAAATGTTTTTTGTTCAGAGTTGAAATTACCTGTACTATTTGTTATAATAGTATCAGAGTTGTCTATCGTTACTGCCTTCGATGCAGATAATGTCTTAGATAACTCTTTCTTTTTGTCATACAAAACTCTATTGTTTTTCTTTTCTTCGCTAATATTTATTGCTTCATCATAAGCAGAAACAACAGCGACATTGTTATTTGGTTGAAGAATAATAGACAATTTTTCTTTAGGTTTATTACCTTTTGAAGCCGTAACGACAACAAATCTATGTTCATTTCCTTCTGATGTTGATTGCAAAATGTATAATGGGTCTGATAGATATTCAGGTAATTTTAGTGCTCGTTTTTTGTCAATATTGTGATTTTTGTTAAATTTATTTGGTAAATCAATAATTTTTTTATAAACATTTTGAGTAATCACAACTTTTTTACCTTTGAGTTGTGATATTTTATTATATGCCGAAGGTAATTTTTCTAATACTCTAATTTGCGTTAATGGTGATAATTTGTCATCTATCATTTTTTGAACATAAACAACAAAATTTTCTTTATCTTTTTTTAGTTGCTCAACTTCATTATCAGTTAAATATTTTGACTTATCCGTTCTTTGTTCAATACTGTCTTTTTGATTAACCCCTTCTTGATAGAATGTTCTTGTAATATCAATATTTTCGGGATTAAAAATGACGTAGCATTGACCGTCAGTTTGACCGTCATATTTTATGCCTTTTATACCGTAACGGTTGAGCAATTCGCTTGCGAGTTTATCCGCTTCGGCATAGTCAACACCGTACACATCAGCGATTGTCGAACTAATACGGTCATAGATTTTCTTTCCGTTCGGATTTTCGCTAACTATTTCACCGACAGACAAACTCGTTATCGGTATTTCGCTTTCATCCCTGTCGCTATCAAGAAGAATTAATTGACCGTTTTGGTCAGCCTTAATCATCTCCCCGAATGCCTCTTGAACATTTTGAGGTTGTTCAGAGAATGGCAAATCTTCATCGAGCATTTCATCATCTTCGGGAATTTCAACCTCGTAGAGTTGACCGTAATCATCTGCATATTTTGTTATTTTTGCTTTGATTATTTCATTAAGAGCGTCTTTAATTCTTATATAATAAACAGCATCATCAAAATAACCGGCATCTTTATGATTGTCAATTTGTTCTTGAACATATTTAAGAGCCTTTTTTTTAGAGCCTTGAATTTCAATAAAATTTAATGCCTTGTTTAAATAATCATCTACACTATCATATATATTATCTTTCTTTTTATAAGTATTTGTAGCAATTTTCTTATAAGTTACATTATCAACTAAGATTTCAGTTCCAATTCCGATAGTATCACTTAAAGTTTTTCTATAATCTTCAGAAACTTTTTTATTGCTTGCAAAATACAAACCCCAACCGTGTGCTTGAGCACCCTCACCAGAGCCGATATGTTCAGTTGAGAAGTTATCGAACTTGTGAGGAGTTCCATGATATGCGGATTGATAATATATATTCGGATTAGATTCATCGAATGTACCTTGATTGTCAACGGATTTAATTTGTTCAGAATTAGGCACTAAATAAATAATACTGTCATCATTATTTTTATCAGTATTCTCAATTATAATGCCGTCATAATCACCATTGTTATATTTTTCTTTTATTTCTTTATAGTTGGTGTCGTAATACTCCACAGGAGTTGAGTATTGTTTATCACCCTTATACAAAGACATTGCATTACTTGTATATTTAATATGCAATGGCTTTTGTATTTTTAAATATGTTTCATATACTTTCCCACTTCTTCTGTAACCATTTGTTCCTGCAAAATTAGCATAATCATCTGCCGAGTTTTGATAAGCAGATTTTTTATTAGTAAAGAAGTTAAAACCTTTTGAAATCTCACCATACAAAGTTTTATCACTATCAAACGTAGTAATATCGTGAGAGGACGAACCGTGATAAACGACTAAGGGCTGACCGTTTTCGTCAACGACTTTGCTATCACCGAACCATTTTTTGAAGTATTTGCTATCAGTACCTTTTTCTTGCCATTCTTTTTGAGCATCGGAGATTTCCGCAGAAGTTTCCGCACCGGCAGTATTTGCGGATTGAAAACGAGCATTTCTTTCATTTGCAGGAATATTGTATTCGACTTCCCACTTGTCGAACCACTTGTCAAAAACCTGATTATTTTTTGCACCGTATTTTTCATAAAATTGCCCAAAAAGTTTAGCATTTGCCCAAGCGACATTTTTTTCAACTCCGCCTTTCAAAAGCAGTTTGTATGACTTATCAACAACTTCATTCTTTTTTCGTTCAATTTCTGATTGTTGTTTTTGTTTTTCCTCATTATCTTGAATGATATGATTTTTTAATTCATCTCTAATTTGGTTTTCCGATGCAGACTGAATAAAATCATTGATAGTATTTTCATCGACACCTTTTTGAGCAAGTTTTTTTCTTAATAATCTTTCAGCGGCGGATTGAGAGCCTTTAATTTTTACCAAACCTTGTTCAAGATAAAATTCTTCAGCTGACATATTTTTCTTTGATAGATTTTCAAGAAAATCAAATTTTGCTTCATCGTATTTTTGTTGAAATTCTTCGGGGGTAGCATTTTTTGAGAGATTTATCGGATTTGATTTTAAATATTTTTCAAATTGATTTTGGATTTTAGTAATTTGTTTTGAGCGATATTCAGCGTTATCGGAATTATTCATTTGTTCAACGAGAGCATTTGCTGATTTTGATTGAGTTAATTTTTTGTTCCATTCTTTAATAGCAGAACTTGCCCCGTAGATTGTATGTCCTGCTCCTGACATTGCAGAAAACGATAAGGCTTCAGTTGCCCATTGGATAGGATTATTAGCATATAAAACGTTATTAAGAAAACCGTCGATATTGTACTCATCAAGACCGTTTATTCCGAATGTTTGACAGAGGAAACGATTTACGAGTTCTTCGCCCATTTCTTCCAAAACTCCGTCATATCCATATTTTCTGAAAGCATCACTTGCTTTCATACCGAATTTTGAATTTACCAAATTATCTAAGTTTTCATAGAATTTTTTAGGTAAGACTTTTCTTATTGGTTTTGCAAACCATTTAGAGAGATTGGTTATAGGAGCAAACATAAATCCGACAGTTTCCGAATAGTTGTCGAAAACAGTTGTTCCGATTGCTTTCATAAAAGATAAAGCCCAATTTTCAGGATTTGTAAAAACACCTTCTCCGGCATCAGTAACATACATACTTCCTGCGAGTTGTCTGTCGGCGAAGTTGTTTGCGAAACGAGTAGCAGACATATATTTTAACGGATTTGAACCGACAGTTGCTCTCATTGCATCTTTAGGAGCATTTTTCAAGATAGTTGATAAGGTAGTTTTTGCCCCTGCTTCTGACATAATTTTGGCAGTTTGGGAAGCACCGCCAAGAGCATAATCTTTCATTGCTTGATTTAAGAGTTGTTTAGTTGTAGCACCTGAAATATTCTTTTTAACCCCTGTCATAGTGCTTTCGACGGACAGTCTTTTAATTTCATTTTGGATTGCTTTTTGAGCGGCTTTTTTTGAGGCGATTTTAGAGAGTGCTTGCATAGAAAGAGTAGAACTGCCACCGCCTGTTACGGGGATTGCACCTAAGCCGACAGCAAATTCGATAGCGAAGGGTACACTTTCAGCAATAGAATTTAGTACATTAGAACTTAGAGTTGTTCCTCTGACTTGAACTTCTTTCAAATTTCTCAAATAATCAACGAGCAAATCTTTTTCAGCATCTGAAATTTCTTTTCCTTTTTTAAGTCTGTCGATAGACCACATCAAGTCAGCAGAAATACCGACAGTAGCGGTAGTACCTAAGAAGGGTATTTTTTCAGCGAGGCTTCGTAGTTGAAAAATTTTTTGAGCCGTTTCACCGAAACCCATTTTTCCTTTTTTTCTCCATTCGGCAATTTCTTCGGGAGAGGCAACATTTAATGTATCATACCAATTTTTCTGAGGATTATTTGCTTCTTGATAGTCAACTTGCATATCGGAAGGGACAGTTGGGATATCTTCCAAGGCTTGTAAGTTCATGCGGATTGGTTCATTTCTGTTAATGAATGATTTTTGTTCATCTATTTTTTGTTGGTAGGGAGTTTTTGAGTCAAAAACATCAGTATTAAAGGACATACTTTTTCCGAGTTGAATTTTTTTTCCGGTGTTCGGATTGATGATGTTAGAGAATAATTCTTCTTGTTTTTGTTCTGAGAGTTGCATTATATTTTCCAATTTATTTTTGTGAATACATTATTGACGGTTTAATTTGTTCAGTACCGCCGAATTGAGAAGACAAAGTGATGTCTAAGTGAGTTTTGTGATTAATTTTTCCTTTGATTGCTTCAGGGGAATTGTCGTAGGCAACTGCTGATTTTAGTTTTGAGTTACCTCGAAAAGTATTCAATGCAGTTGGAGAAGATGTGAAGATAGTTGATATTGCTGGGCTTTTTAATAACCATTCCGTAACTTTTCTTACATTTTCATCAGTAGGATTTACAGGAAATATATCGGCTTTCATACCTTTTTGATGACCGTACTTACCGTTTGAACGATAAGTGGAAGTAATTGCAATTTTGACCCCTGTTTCTTTTTCGCAAAGGGGAATTAAATCCTCTTCAAAGTAGGTTAGTGCTTTGGTGTAACCGACTTTTTTAATTTTTTTGTTGTTAATAGCTTTTGTCAGATTGATTTGATTATTAACTCTTTCTTGTTTTAATTTGTAGTTAACTCTTGCAAGGTCAGCATAAGTGCTTGCGGCAATACTGTAAATTTCCGATGGATTAGGTTCTCTTTTATTGTCTGCTCTAAATCTTACAAGTTTTCTTGCAATGGCATCATTAACGCTATATTTGAATTTTGCATTTGGATAACTTTCAATTTCTTTTTGGAGATTTTCACTTCTTGCAATAAGTTCTTTAGTTTCGTCAATATTTTTAAAGTTATTGATTTTAAGACCATTGAGTTCTTGAGGCATTGAGTCTGATTTATGGTTCATACCTGCAATGAGGGCAGCGACTTCGCCTTTGTCGAGATTTTTAATATCAAATGCTTGTCCTTGGAGTTTTTCCATTCTTGCCAAAATATAATAGAGGTTATCTTTGTAACCGCTTTCGTTGAGATTTTCGTTGTTCCAATTAAAACGAGTATTTATGTTGTCAACAATTTTTCTCAAATCAGATTCAGTTGAATAGTTAACGACTTTATTTTGAAGATTTTTGTATTTTTCTCTTTCAGACTTAGAAAGAGCATATTTACTTAAATCTTCTTTTTGGAATTTTTCAAAATCGGTTGTAATCATTTCATTAAGCGTTTCAACTTCAGTCCAAAGGCTTGCTTCTTGACCTAAAGAAACGCAATCATTAACCAAATCAATATATTTTTTTTTGCTTTCAAAGGGTAAATCGCTACGCATAATCTGATTTTTCAGGTCATTGGGGTTACCGCCCTGATTTAAGATATCGGTTATACCGTTAGCGATAGTATCGGCATATTGTTCATTTCGTTCTTTTTGGATTGCTTTTTTTTGTCTTTCTAAGAAAGAATATTCTCTGACGACAGCATTTCTATCTTCAATATCTTGAATAGCATTAATATTTTCATAGGCTTGTTCGGCAGGGAGGTTGACGAGAGTTTTAGCCGTTTCTCTTGCGTAGTAAGAGCGTTTGAGGGTATTAACGGCATCACCCAATCTGACAACTTTATCGGGAGAGAATTTATTTTTGTTTTGTTCAAAAAATTCTACGGCATTCAATGAATTGTCAGAAATCAGACCTGATAGAACATTTTCGTAGACTTGTTGAGAGAATATTTGTTTTTTGTAATTTGTTGTAGCCTCATCGGATTTTTGGATTGCAGCCCCCCAATCAATAACCTGAAAACCTGTTGCGAGAGCCTTTTTCATTTCTTCGGGGTTATTTCTGTTATTGACAGCGTTTAGAAGTGAATTGTTGAGTGATTTTTCGATTTCGGTTTGGGACCAATTTATACCTTGTTTGTAATCGTGCAGAGTAGCGGTTCTGTTGAGAGGTTTTCTCCATTCACCCAAAGAAGTTTTAGCGAGTTGATAATTAGCGGGAGAAAGTTTAAGTTTGCCAAGTTCGTCACTCATATACTTGTCATAATCTTTCATGATGTTTTCAGACTGACCGTAGGCATCTTTTCCTGTTTTTCTCAAATAACCGTTTTCAGAGTAAAGAGTTTGTTCACTCCATTCGTCGGATTTATTTTTGAGTTCAAGGATTTTTGTTTTATCGACCCTGTCTTTTATTTCAATAATTTCGTTTCCGAGATATCCCATAGCATCGGCAACATTTTTTTGAGCCTGAGCGATGTTTCCGCCGAAAGTATCTTGATTAACTCTTGAGTCGATATAACTTAGCGGGTTAAATTGGGGAGCGACTTCTCTGTCATAAACGGGTATTTTAGCCACGACTTAAACCTCTTGTTTTTCTTGTTCGATAAAATAATTCAAAATCATTGGGTAGATTGGGAACAGTTTTGTCAAATTTATAACCGAATTTACTTAACCATTTTTTAGCGAGATAATTTTCTTTAAAGATGTAGTTAAAAGTAAACCAATAATTTTTGTCAAAGAATTGAATATCTTTTTTGATATTTCTAAGCAGACAATGCTGATAATTGACGATTTCGGGAGTACATAAGAGCCAAACCATTCCGATACCGTTTTCGTCAGTATCAGCAATTCCGCCCATGCAAACGGGGGTATCGTCAGATTTTTTGCAACCTAAAACGAAGTAATCATTTCTTTTCATAATCAAATGGGAATATTCTTCGATATAGTTTTCACCAAATTGAGAAATAATTTCGTGTTTATCTTCATTTCGCAGATTATGAAGAATATATTTTATATCTTTCAAATTTTTTTCTTTGCGATACATTTATATGTCCTCGATGTTGACGACAGCGGAAACAGAAGAAATAGTGAGAGGGAGAGGATATTTTTGTTTAATATGGATAGTTGCTTTTTCGGAAGGGGTATTTAAAGGCATAGCGGACTTGTTGCCCGAAAAGAGAAAACCGCTGTCATTAATACTTGCCATACTTCTTGATAATTGATTTTCCATACCGTTGTTACCGACGACAAAGAAATCTTCTCTTGACTTGAGAATATTTACGGAGATTGAATTAATAATTTTTTTTAGACCGTGAGTATTTTCACCCTCAATGCCCAATGTTTCAAATTCAAACTCATAAGGTAAACCGACAACAATGTCAGTTGTTTCTTTCGGGACAGTAATTTTTCCGTCTTGAGAAACCGTGATATTTTCAAAGACACCACCGTCAGCGAGAACGATAACTTTTTCGTTAGCGAGATGATTAAGACCCGAAAATTCAGTTTTAGGGGTATCAAAATGAGCAGACATACCGCAATCCACGAAGAAAGCAGTTCTTACGTTGTTGATAATTCTTGTTTTTTGACGTTCGACACAGCGAACATTTTGTCCGTTTAAATTTCTTTTGATGATGAAATAAGCGACATCTTCCTGACCCTCACGGACAGTTGCAACACTTTCAAATTTACCTTTTGTTATCCATCTTCCCCAACCACACAATTTTTGTTTTTTGTTGTAGGTGAGAACTGCTGCCGAACCGTCGTTAAAAACTACATAGACGAGCCTGTACGGCTCTTTTGCATAAGCGATATATATAATTTCCTTTCCTTCAAAAAGATGCGAAGAAAAGAGCGAGAGTTCGTCCCCGTCGTATCCGTCAGATAGGTATTCATAACCCAAATCACGCAGAACACTACCTCCGGATTGGACAAAGAGAACCATTGAACCTGAAACGATAGGTTGAACGTGACTTGAACCGTAACAGGATTGAATGACGGCAACGGGCATAGGATTTGCCTGAAAAACCCCGTCAGAGCCGTTGACTTTGTATTCAGAGTTTGAGGTTAAAACGACCAGATCCTTGAAGGGGATTAAGTGTCTTATTTCATTTACTTCTCTGTCAGCGAGAACCATTTCAACGCTGTCAGAGGCGATAAGAGGTCTTGAGTAGTTGAAGTTGTTAGAAGTTGCAGTTTGAGAAGCGTATATTGTTTGAGGGGAATTTACCGTATTGCCGTAAAGTTTTCTTTGTTGAAAATAAGCACAGCAGGAGGGGTTGTTATCGTTTTCAAACGGATTTTTTCCCATAGGAGCAGTTTCATTCATATCGGGTTCGATATTGTCATCGGTAAAAGAGGTTGATTGAGAAGTTCCGATGTATCCGAAAACGCTGTTTACGGCACGATATACATTGTATTCGCAAGCACCTTCAACAGCTTGCCAAGAGATGTCAACCTGTTCGCTTGTTTCCCATTGACTTTCTCTGTGAGCGACAACGCTTGCGGTAGCACTTCTGACAGATTCTTCGTAGGTATCGTTTTTGACGGCAGTAACGAGATATGTGTAGGTTCTTTGATTTGAAGTTGGAGTTGCTTTGTTAAATCTTGCCGTAACATTTGAAGGCGGAGCAATTTGTGCTTGAAAAAGAATATCAGATAAACGCCAATCATCGTGATTGTATCTTGCCAATTCTTTAGGGGGGTAGTTTTGATGTGTTATTGTAAGAATATCGGCAGACTGAGCATATTTCAGAAATTGCAAATCCGATTCGAGATAAGGTGTTTCAATTTCTACGATTTCGCCCTCGTGTTCACCTGAAGAATAGACGATATAACCGCCGTTTTGAATAAACCTGAAATATTTTTCACCTGCCTCAATGATGTAAGTTTGTTCTGAGTTAAAGACGAATGGAATGAGTCTTGTTTTTTTCGTGCTGTCTTTTACCTGACCGACAAATTCAAAACCTGAGCGGTTGCTGACACAACCTTCTTGATGAACAAAACCGTTTTTGAGAGTTTTCAGAGATATTGAATATTGTTCAATGTCAGTTCTGTTTTGGAGAGCGGGAGCGATTTCTCCTCTTGAAAAAGACATTTGTGAAATTCTTGTGTGACCCATTTTATTACCTTGCATCTAAATAAGTTGAATTGTCCGAATCAACTTCTTGACCTTCTTGAGCGTTAGAGATTTGAGATTGACGAATTTTGTCATAATATTTTTTAAGAGCATTATTTGCTCTTTCAGCCGAACCTGTAATTGTTTGACCTGCAAGACTTGCCAGATATAAAGCGAGAGCATTTGCAAATTCGGCATCGAAGTATGCTTCGTTCTCAATTCTTCTTGTATATTTCAGAATGATAGCGTGATGATTAGTTAAAATAACTTTAGAGCCATCTTCGTTAGCAGACGGCTTAAACTTTTTCTTTTTACCGTCCCCGTCTTTTATATAGACTTCTCTTGCGCAAAGGCAATCATTTGGGTAGTCATAGACGTAGTTAAAGCGTGGGTCAAGACATTTTTCTGTTGTCGGAGTAAGACTTCTGAATTTTTCGGCAAAGTTCCAATCAAACGCTTTTAATACTTCGTCACGAGCATTTTCATAGAAGTTGTTTAAAATTATAGCTCTTGTATCATCTTGAGCATCAGCATTAGCGATAGGAGCGGAGATACCGAGTTCGTTCAAAGCCATATTAAAAATTCTTGTTTTAGAGATTGCCATTGTTTTTTCCTCCGTACCCATACCATTTTTGAGCAAGTTGAGTAGATTTAGAAATTCCGTTAAGACCTGAAGCAAGGGCATTCATACGACCGGCACTGTATGCGTTTCGTCCCGATATGACGTCAATGTTTGCTTGATTTAGCATATTATTTGCTTGTTGGTCATATTGCATTGCTTTGGTTTCATAGTTGTAACTTGTTTGAAGTGCATCTAATTCACCCATAGCAGCAGTATCTTCAATGACATCGACAGAAGTTCCTTGAGTTACATCGACACCGTTAGCAGCCATAGCAGTAGATTGCAGACCGATTTTTTGAGCGGTTTTCATTCTTGTGAGCCGACTTTCTTCAATACCTTGTTGCCGAACTTGAGCGGCATTTTGTTCAGCAATTTTTGCATTTTGTCTTTCGACTTCGGCTTGATAATTGTATTGAGCCTGAGCGGCTTTTCCTTGTTGATAGGAAGAAACCCCGCCAATGATACCACCTGCTAAACTTGCTGCAGTTCCGATTGCCGCAATAGTTGACCCAACAGACATAGAAGCAACAGCGGAAGTAACTGCCGAAGTAAGTGCAGAACTGATAACCGAACCCATTACAGATAGTGCAGTACCAACGACAGTTGTTGAGATAATACACATAATTATTATTCCTTTTTCAAGAGTTTTTCGAGTTCAGCGATTTGTTCGTCAACAGATTTTTTGTCAGCATCATCGAGATAAATATTTTGTTCCATTGCTTCATTTATGAGCAAATCGAGATATTGTTCTTTCTGAGTATCTGAGAGTTCTTCGGATTGTTCTATTTTCAGGGATTGTTGTTCGGGAGAATTAGCGATTGGTTCTTGAGAATCAGCGATTTGTTGATTTTCGGTATTTTGTTCAGGTTTGCGAATATTATTAGCACAAGGTTCAATTCCTGTTGTTTTATTTTTATTTTTTGCAGTAGCAATTCCGTCAGCGAGGGTTGCCCAAGAGGGAAGTTTTTCTTCTTTTAAATCGATTATTCTTCCTGCCTTGATATATTCATTATCGTAATAGCAGTCTTTAATTACTTTAACTTTCATTGATGTTTCCTTTCTGAAAAAGCAGGGCAAAAGCCCTGCTTGAGAGTATTACATTTCGTGGTAAGAACCGCCGTTTGAAGCGACAATGCCAGCGGTAATATTGCCGGCAGTAACAGTTTCAGAAGCGTTAAGAGTAACATCATAGTATAATCTCATAAAGCCCTGATTTCCTCTCGGAACGTAATTAATGGGTGCAACAAAACCATCTTTGAGGTCAGTCATTGGAATTGCACCTGACGTAGCCAAAACAGTCGGTGAAGAAAATGCTTCGTTGTCGTCGGTTTGGACTTTGATTTCGAGAGTGCTTGCAGAGGTAATCCCCGTAAACGTTTTTGTTACCTGAATGCGAAGGGGAATGGGAGTGCCGAAAGCGACTTCTTTGATAGGGCCTTTTGCAAGTTCAAGTACATTAGTTGAAGCGGCATCAGCGGTAATTGCCTGATTGTCGGAAAACATATTTTCTTTATCGTATAACATTTTTAAATCTCCTTGTTTTGTAAACATTGGCGGATTTAGAGTTCCGCCTACTCATTTAAGTATTGTTTATTTTTGAGCAACTTTTGCTTCAGTGTTAAGGATTTGGTCAGCAGTTTTAATGGGGATACCCAAGAAGTTGACAATCGGTTTACCGAAAGCATCTTTATCCAACGTCAAGTTCACGTTAGATTTGTTCATTGCCTGTAAATGCAAGAAAGTTGCGATAGTTCTGTTTACATAGCAAACGGTTTTTCCGCTTCTTGCAACGATTTCAGGTATTCTGTAAAAACCTTTAACCATTAATTTAATCAAGTCAGCGGCATTATTGCCGTCTAAGTCAGAAACGTCAATATTTGCAATACGAACATTACCTTTGAAGTTTCTTACGGACATACCAATATCCCAAGAGAAATAGTCACGATATGCTTCATAGTTATTACCGTCAGCATCTTCGGCGGTTACTTGACCTTTGTCTACGTGTTGAAGTCCTGCTTTACTTCCTTTCGGGTAGAGAAGGTGAGTTGCTTTATCGCCCCAAGTAACGAACCAAATAGAAGTGTTGTCAGAACCTGTACCGCCGCCATCAATAACTTGATAGCCGATGTCATTTTCATCAGATGATATTTGATTATATCTTGTTGCCAAACCGTCAAAGGCGGCAGCATTTTTGCCTTTATTGCCGTAGAAGATATTTTTTTGGACGGTGTTGTTCATACCCAAAATATGTGATTCTGCTTCATTTAATCTGAATTGATTTGTGTTTCCGTTCAAATCCGCAAGTTTTTTATCGACTAAAGAATAATCGTCAAGCATTGCGGTGTCGTCTTCAACGGGAGTATATTCACCTTTTTGGCATTTTACCCCTTGATAGAATTTTCTGAATTGAGGTTCAGGAAGACCGTTTCTTACGGTAGTTTTGTGGGAAGTTCCGTTGTTACATTCGAGAGTTACCGCATCTTCTAAAATAGCATTTGACTTAACAAATAAATCAATAATTGTTGCCGTAACTTTGCCGTCACCTTCCATTTGAGAATACATATCTTTAAGAGTTGGGAAAGTGTTACCTACTGTTGCCATAATTTTGTCCTTTCTTTTTAAATACTAATCATTTTTGTTTCCGTAGAGAACGTCAGCAGGGTCTGTTTTAGCGGATGGCTTACCTGTTTGAAGAATGTTGTCGTTACCGCACATTTTGCCCAATTTGTGGAAATGTTTGATAACGGCGGGGTGATAGTCGAGGTTAAATTGAGACAGAACCTGTTTGAGTTCCGAACTTGCGAAAGAGTTATAACCAACGTCAGCGACATCGAGATACGCATTCATTTTGGTTGTATCACCGCCACCGATTTCTTTGTCAGTGTTCAACATTTTTTCGTAACTTAACTTTGTTGCAGCTGCTTTTTGTTTTTCATATTCAGCAATTTTTTCGTTAGCGTTAGCCATTTGAGATTGTTGAAAGTCGATAAGCAGGTTAGCGAGTTCGTTAGCACCTTGTTGAGAGAGATTGAGTTTTTTGCCGATGGGGGCGAATTTTTCAGCAAGAGCGTTATCTATTTGGAAACCTTCGGGAAGATTTACTTCTTTAAAATCGTATGTTTCGGGAGAACCGAGATATTGATTTTGCTCATTATTTTGATTTTGTTCGACTGATTGATTATTTTCGGGAATATCTTTTTCATTTTGAATATTTTGTTCATCTGAAGCACCGAGATTTTGGTTATTATCGGTGATTAATCCTGAATCATTTTCGTTTTCGTTTGACATTTTTTGTTTCTCCTTTTTTTGTTAATTTCGATAAACTTGTTAAAGTTGCTGTCTTGAACGAGGTCTAACAGCCATAGCCCCATTTCTCTTTTTCCTCTGTTGAAGTATTCCTGTTGAATATTTTGGAAGTTGCAACCTCTGTCGAAAGCACCTAATTTGTCAAGCAGAATGTCAATAAATTCAAATCCTGCATCGGTGTTCAAGAGGTTTTTAACTATTTCTTTAATTTCGTCATCGGGCATATTACATACCGAGCCTTTGCATAAGTTCACCACCGAAGGCATCAGCCCCGCCCATATTTTTAACCATTTGAGAACCTTGTTGAAGTGCGGAGATTTGTTCTTGTTGTTGTTGCTTTTGTTCAAGCATTGCACGATATTGAGCGACCTGTTCGGTTGGAGTAACTTGAGAGGGGTCAATATTTGCGAAGTCGGCATAATCGTCAATCATTTTTTCGCCTTGAATTTTTTTCAATAGGACGGGGTCTATTGCCTGTCCCATATTTGCGACAAAAGTGGTAAATCTTTCCATGCTTGCAATATTTTGTGCTTTCATTGCCTGAGCGAGGGTTGAAACGAATTCAATTTCTATTTCCTGTCCTTGTAATTCTTCAGGATATTCGGGAAGAATTCCTGTTCTGATTTCTTCTTCAAAAATCCATTCAAGAATTTGTTTAAGGGCGGTGTGGATTTGTTCAAGCAGAGGGGAGAGAAGAACCATTTTTTCTTCTTTAAGTTCATTAACTTCGGTAGCAGTTCTTCCACGTTCAGCGGTGTTAAGAATCATAGCGAATAAATCGTTGTAGAAGATTGACTTAATATTTTCCCGAAGTTCGTTGATACCCTTAGTGAGTTCCAAAACTTGAGGATTTACTTGATAAACGGGAGTCAAACCGTTTCCGTTGTCGTCTGTTTCGTTGTAATGTCCGGGTGTATCTGACAAGTCTTTTCCTTTGAGACTTGCAGGACCTTTGTAAGCAGGAGTAACCATTTTTTTGACTGCTTTGGCATATTCATTGACCATAGCCATAAGTTGTTTTGCATCGGGAAGAGCGTAAGCGCCGAGACCTTTAGATGGATAGGTATCTTCACCGTTGCAACTTGCTTCAAAGATTACATAGGGGAAGCGGTCAAAGCCTGATTTTCTCAAGAAATTTTCATTATTTCCGACTTCGTAATATACGGAGATATATTTTTTCTTGTCAGAAACGGGAGAATTTTTGATATAATCCTTGTTTGGCTCAACGAAATGGACAATTTCAAACATTTGATTAGGAGTTCGTTCGTAGGCATTTTTAACGGCTTCTGAAACATTTTCTTCGCCAAATTCAGCGATTAAGTTTTTAGCGGATTGCATGTAGTGACGGCAAACGGTGTCAACGACACCTCTGTGGTCTTTGTCATAGAAGTATGAACCGATAGGCAAACATTTAAAGTTTACGACTGTTTCGTAATCACTTTCTAATGCCAGACAGGAAAATAGGAATACACCTAATTGGTCATAGACTTCGGGGAGAAGTTGATAGAAATTTGAAGCGTAGAGAATTTTTCTTGTCAATTCAGCCTGTTTAGCGCACCATTCTTTTACAGCGTGGTTATTTTCGACATCTTTGTTCATCAAACCTGTTTTAAACCACCTGCGAGTAGGCGAGGTAGCGCCTGTCATCATACCGCTTGAGAAGTTTCTGACGGCGATTAAAGTTGTACTGTCTTTAATTTTTTTACTGCGGACACGAGGTTTGTTGACATTTCTTGCCAAAAATCTAACAGCGTTAGGGGAGAAGAAATCTGCTTGTTCTTGCAAGTCTGCTTTAACGGAGTTAAAAATCTCAGCGAGTTCATTTCTTCGATTTTCAAAATATTTTTTGTTATATTTGGTATCTTTGATTTTGAAATCGGACGTAGTGATTTTTCTTCCGGCAAGACCTTTTAATTTTTGATTAAATTTGTTCATTAGTCACCCAATAATGATTTTTTGCTTGTAGATGCCAAATCGGAAAGACCACGGGCGGAGGTTTTTATGTCACGACCTGCGAGTCTTGTTTGTTTTTGTCTTTGAGCGGCACTTGCTTTTGTAACTTCGGCATCAGCGTATGTCGGAGCGGCAATATCTTTTTGTTCTGTTTGAGTTGCTTTAGGGATAGAAGGGGTTGAACACATAGTAATATATCCTTTCTGATTAAAATTCGTAGGGGTCAAAATCTGTATTAATGCAGGAATGACTGCTATTTTGATTTTTGTTTTTTGAGGTAAATAAATGAGAGTGATAGGTGATAGCGTAAATTGCCATCATGACGGTATCGGCGAAGTCGGGGCTTTCGGCTTGTTCTTTACGAATATCATTTTTGTCCTGAATGAAGGTTAACCCTGAGGGTTTGTAGACACGTTTTAAGTATTCGAGTTGGCGACAAGCGTTTTCGCAGGTAAGTTTGAGCCAACCGTTTTCGATAAATTCTTTAGTTACTATGTAGCCGTCGGCTCTTTGGTTGCCTGCCGAGAGGTTTTTAGGTTTGCCTGCACCTCTAAAACCGATAGTATTCGGAATAGCCTTTTTTACGGAAACGAAAATCGGATAACCGAGACCGTCTGCATCGAGGATAAGAATATCGGGTTTCCATTGTGAATAAAGGTTAATAATTTTACCTTTTGTAATGTCAGTATCGGGCTGAGACCAAGTTGTAGTTTGAGACTCAAGCCAACCCGTAATTGATTGTTGTGTGAATAATTTTGCGACACAGAGGTCACCGCCGGAAGCGGAGAGGTCAACGGACATTACGGAGTTTTGAGGGTGTTCTTCGTTGTTGAAGGTAAGGTTTTTTGCTTCATCAATTTTAGTTGACGGGATTAAGAAATCGCTTGCTTGAGCGAGGGGTTTACCGAGCCAAATATGTTCATATTCAGCGATATTTTTAGATTTACAAATTTCGGCTTCTTGATATTGTTTTTTTGCTAAAAAGGGATTATCAAAATACAGAATTGTAATGTGGTTAGTATCTTCACGACCGACACAGAATTTATAGACGGGGTCATTTCTGACAAACCTGTTCATTGTGAAAATCACACGGGAGTTAACTTTTCTGATAGTCGGGATTATGTAATCTAAAGTTGGCTTAGTTATTGCCTGTGCTTCATCTATCCAAAGAACGTCGATACCTTCAAGTCCTTTGATGTTGACTCTGCCTTGTTCTCTGAAACCTTTAAAAAAGATGACAGAGCCTGTTTTTCTGTGAGTAATTCTGTCTTTTTGAATATCGAAATCGAGATTGTATTCGATGATGAGATTATCGAAAATTGCTTTAACAGATTCTTCGATAGAATTTTGAGTTTCACGACCGCAACAGATACGGACTTTTCGTTTTTCGGCAAGGAATAATAAAAATCTTGCAACGCCGTGAGATTTTCCACCGCCACGACCGCCCTCTAACAAATGATAATTGTACTTGTCGAAGTTGAGAACGAAAGGGAGGAGTTTTTGTGGGAGATTAAGTATTTTGGGAAGTTGAATCAACTTCTTCACCGACCTTAAAATCTAAATTTTCGTTGTTTAGCGAGATATTGCCCATAATTGTAACCGTTGAACCTGAACTATTATCTTTTTCATCATTGAACAGACCTGCAAGTTTGCATTTACTGTCTATGCAAGATTTTTCGACATTGTAAGTTTTGTAAGAGGTTTTGCATCTCGACTGTAAATCGTTGAGTTCTGAAAACGCATCTTGAACGGAATATTCAAATTCTTTTTTAACGACATCATTTTTGTTTTTCTCGAGTGCTTCAATCCATTGAGCAACTTTTTTGTTTTTTAACAAACGATGAGCCTCTGTTTTAATTGTGTCGTCCGACATTGAAGAGCAATCGTACGCCATACGGTAAGCCTTAACGGCATTAGCGTAAAGAGCGTAACAGGTGACAAATTTTTGTTGTTTTGCTGTTACTTCAGGTTTTCAAGTACACGCATAAATACTGCTGCTGCCTGCGCTCTTGTAGTATTTGCCTTCGGCGCAAAGCTGCCGTCTGTATTGCCTGTCATAACTGCCTTTTCAGACGCCCAGA
>ENA-ORNF01000317-ORNF01000317.1-human-gut-metagenome-genome-assembly--contig:-NODE-317-length-49977-cov-5.146669_pt1 | contig 49977 bp, 46 predicted proteins | sample MGYA00242110_ERZ509012 | MGnify/ENA primary metagenome ERZ509012 (study PRJEB26280, sample SAMEA2338714) | human gut metagenome | biome: human gut; feature: human-associated habitat; material: faeces... | reverse complement strand
AGAACGCATTCTGGATATCAATCCGAAAGCGGATGTACGTGTGCACAAATGTTTCTTCCTGCCGGAAAATGCCGATGAGTTTCCGTATGAAGACTATGACTACATGGTTGATGCAGTGGATACGGTAACTGCAAAAATCTCTCTCGTGATGAAAGCACAGGAGAAACACATTCCGATCATCAGCAGTATGGGCGCCGGCAATAAATTAGATGGCAGTCAGTTCAAGGTGGCAGATATCTATAAGACGAAGGTGTGTCCGCTGGCGAAGGTTATGCGCAGAGAGCTGAAGAAGCGTGGTGTGAAAAAACTGAAGGTTGTTTATTCGGAAGAACAGCCGATCAGACCGATTGAAGATATGGCAATCAGCTGCCGTTCAAACTGCATCTGTCCGCCGGGAGCAGCGCATAAGTGTACGGAGCGCCGGGCAATCCCGGGAAGCGTGGCATTTGTGCCGTCTGTGGCAGGATTAATCATTGCAGGAGAAGTGGTAAAGGATTTGATTGCAGAATAAAGTTTTTCCTATAAAAAAACAGGTTCGGAAAATGAAGTTCATTTCCCGGACCTGTTTTTATGTGATTTTATTTTTTGCGTAAGAAGAATACGACAGCGCTAATCACTGCAACCACTGCGATTACGATGACGGCAACAACAGCCGGATTTATACCATTTGTAGTTACAACAGTCTCCTCCGTTTCGGAAGGAGCAGCCTGCTCTGTGTCATCGGTGGAGGAAGCAGCGGCATTTTCGCTCTTCACGAGAACCAGAGCAGAAATCGGCTCTACGGTAGCGGAACCGGTGATGGTGGAAAGTGCCTCTGTTCCGGCGGTAGAAGCGTTCACGTATACATCCCAGGAGCCATCCGGAAGTTTGACGGAGGTTTCGGAGGCATTTGGGTTAAAGATGATAAAGAGTCCATCAGATACTTCACCGTTTACTCCGCCGTTAATCTGGAAGGCAAGAACGTTTTCATCAAGTCCGTCGATGGCGGTAACGTTGTCTGCCACATCCTTTGCATTGGTTAAGCGCAGTGCTGCATGAGCCTTGCGGAATGCAATCAGCCCCTTGTAGTAATTGTAAACATTCTGGTATTTTTCTTCATCTAAGGTATCCCACTTTAAGCTGTTGATGGCATCGGAGGAGTTGTAGCTGTCTTCCACAAAGTTTCCGGTGGAGTCAATCTTGGTGCGAAGCATTTCTTCACCTGCCTGCATAAACGGGATTCCTTCTGCGGTCATATAGATGGCAGCGGCAAGATTATTCATGCGTATGCGGTCTTCCCTGGAAACACTCGGAGTGGACTTTGCAATGCGGTCCATCAACGTCATATTGTCATGGCAGGAAGCGTAGTTGATGCTCTGGGAAGGAGTGGTGCACCAGGTACCCGCCTGTCCTAAGAAGCAGTCTTTGATGGTATCGGCAAGTCCGGAAGCACCGGATACATAACCAAGCTCTGTGGTAGAGAACACACTTCCTTTTAACGCATCGCGCAGTGTGTCACTGAAAAATGCAAATTCCGGTACTTCAGTGGAGTTAGTCTGTGTGGTCATGGTATAGCCGTCTTTCGTGACGGTGGTATCCATCGTCCAGCCCTCGCCGTAGAAAATAACATCCGGATGGTCTGCATGAACTTCTGTAATAATTTCATTGATGGTTTCAGTGTCAATGAGTCCGACTAAGTCGAAGCGGAAACCATCAATATGGTACTCGTCGGCCCAGTATTTCACAGAATCCACGATGTATTTACGTACCATGGAACGCTCGGAAGCGGTGTCATTGCCACAACCGGAGCCGTTGGAATATTTGCCTTCCTCATCCACACGGGAGAAGTAGTTCGGAACAATCTTGTTAAAGCAGAAAGCACTTGCACTATATACATGATTGTATACAACATCCATAACAACGCTGATCTGGTTGTCATGAAGCGCTTTTACCATCTGTTTCATCTCGGACACGCGGACAGCACCGTTATAAGGGTCGGTGGAGTAGGAGCCTTCCGGTACATTGTAGTTTACCGGGTCATATCCCCAGTTAAACTGCGGGGTATCAAGCTTTGTTTCATCCACAGAGCCGTAATCGTAGACCGGAAGCAGGTGCAGATGCGTGATGCCGAGGTCTTTGATATGGTCTAAGCCGGTCGGAATACCGGAAGCGGTTGTGGTGCCTGTCTCGGTAAGTCCTAAGAACTTTCCGGCATTGGTGATACCGGAGCTTTCATCAGCGGAGAGGTCACGCACATGAAGCTCGTAAATGACGGCATCATTGTAGGTAAGACCGGAGTTCGGGTTGCTGTCATTGTCCCATCCGTCCGGGTTGGTGGAGGAGAGGTCAATGACCATTGCGCGGGCACCGTTGACACCGGTTGTGCGTGCGTAAGGGTCGCAGGCTTCATTTTCTTCACCGCCGACTGATACCAGATAGGTGTAGTAGGTTCCGTTTAAATCGCCTTCTTTTTCGGCTACCCAGGTGCCGTTTGCATCAGAAGTCATCGGAATCTGTTCGGTCAGGTCATCCGTGTCCGGGGTACCGGAAGCGTAGAGGTTTAAGGTGACAGCATCGGCAGTCGGAGCCCATACGCGGAAAGTGGTTTTTTCCGGCGTCCATACAGCACCTAAATCATCGCCGGTGTAAGTATATTCTTTTTCAAAATTTTCGGTAGAATAAATATTTGGCATGATAATCTTATACTCGTTTCCTTCAAAAATAATGTTATAATTTCTGGTCGCCTCTAATGGCTGTTCCAATGTTATAGTATAGTGGAATGTTTCGTCTCCGGCAACCCCTGCAACAGGAATTGTGCCATCACTGCCCTCAACAGAAAAAGCAGTAAGAAGGTCGCCGTCGATGGCACCGGTCATCGTGACTTCGATTGTAGATTCCCCATCATAGCGCGCAGCTGCAAGCTTGGTTCCGGTCACGGCATCCTCGCCGTATTCCTTTGTGTAGCCTTCCACACCGGATTCCACATAGATGTCTACCGTACCGGAGACCATCTCGGAAATGTCGATGAACTGGTCAGCGTCTACATCCTTTGTCCAGTCTGCGGTTCTTACGATAAAACCGACGGAGGTTGTGCCGGGTGTGATAACCTTGGTGGCAACCATCTCGCCGTCTTCCTCGGCAAACTCATAGGCGCCGCCGTCTTTGCCATCTTCCCATAACCAGACATCCCAGCCGTCGTAGGCTCCGTCATCCCTGTGATAGTGCAGCTTCAAAGTCAAATCTTCGGCTGCCTTTGTGACAAGTGCGCCCTGCAGGGAGGTAAAAACCGTCAGCAAAAGCATGCACAAAGCCATGGAAAATGCTTTGATTCGTTGTTTCATGTGTAATAGTTCCCCTTTCTTTTTTATTTCAAAATTGAAATCTGGTAAAATTGTAGCACAAAAGAAATAAAAAATAAATAGATTTTAGTAAAAATTTTGCAAAAAACGAAAAAATACGAAAAAACATCCGAAATATTTCGATTACAAGAAGTCATTCCCATTTTTGGAAAAAACAATCCCAGGAAATAAAACAACCCGTGCCTGTCATAAGATAGAAATAAGGGAACATCCGGGAGAATCTGAGATGAAAGAACAGAACATAAAGGTGCAAAAAGGGGAAAAGAACTGGAATGTCACGTTGAAATTCCAAGAGGGGAACGAAGAAAGCGAGCAGATTCGCAGCGAAATTGTGGAGATGCTTTCCGGCACGCTGTTGGAGGAGTGCTGTTGAAGCGGGTGCGGATGCTGCTTCGGGTTAGCTCCGGACAGCAGCTTGAGGCGGACGGCGATTTGTCTGTGCAGAGACGAATTTTAAAAGAATATATAAAAGCGCAGCCGGACTGGGTACTCGATGAAAAGGAATATTTTGAAGGGAGCAAGAGTGCATTTAAAAATACGGCAGAGGAACGGGAGGTTTTGCAGGAAATTTTAAAAGATGCAAAGGATGGTGCGTTTGATATTCTGGTTCCTTATAAGGATGACCGTGTCGGACGCCTGCTGCTTGACTCAACTGCATATGTGGTTGCACTGAAACAGTACCGGGTAGATATCTATACGGTAAAAGACGGCTGTATTTCGCCAAAGTCAATCGATGATATCAACGGGATGATGATGTTAATGTTCCGGTTTGCGAATGCGCAGAAAAGCAGTCTTGACACCGGAATGAGAGTCAAGGACACGGCAAAAAAACTTGTGGAAAGCGGGAAATTCATGGGCGGACGGGCGCCCTATGGCTATAAACTTGCGTTGTCCGGTGAAATCAGTAAGCATGGACGGGCACTGCATGAGCTTGTGCCCGTGCCGCAGGAAGTACAGCTCGTGCGCTACATCTACGAATTATCGCTGACAAGGGAGTATGGTTCTGCAAAGATTGCGAAGACTTTAAATAAGGAAGAAGTCCATAAAAAGGCGGCACCGGGCGGTGTCTGGAAAGCCGGAACCATCACCGGAATCTTAACCAATCCAGTTTATGCGGGTTATCCGGCATATAAAAGGAGAGAGTGCATCGACGGAAGATGTCACAGGATGGAGGAAGAGGCATGGATTCTGGCAGAAAAACCAAAAGAAGAGCTTGTCGTCATCGACCCTGCGGTTTGGAGGCTGGTGCAGGAAAAGCGGAAGAGCCGCCGTGAGAAGTTTGCAGGAAAAAAGGAGAGTCCCGTGATTGGCAGAAATGAGGGGACGCTTGTGTTAAACGGTCTTTTCTACTGCGGTTACTGTGGGGGGAAGATGGAGAATGCAACCCGCTACAGTTATTGGACACTTCAAAAAAACGGAGAAAAGCGGAGCCGGAAAAAAGAGATTTACAGATGTCAGGGAGCAAAAGAGGGAGTTTTGCATGAACAGGGCACACAGTATGCTGCGGAGCAGGTGGAGCCTGTCATATTTGAAGTCGTTGCCCGCTGCATTGATGTGCTGTGCAGGGACATTGATGGAGCAGCTCTTTTAAAAGAGAAGCAGGAACAGAACACGGGATTTTTGCAGGCGGCTGTCCACACGGAAGAGAAGGAACTAAAAAAATTGGAGCAAAAGCTGGAGCTTTTGGAAAATGCCGTCCCGGATGCGATGGCAGGAAGCTATCCGCTTTCCTTAGAGGAACTCGCTTCACTTTTGAAAAAGCAGAAGGAAAAATGTGCCGTTCAGCAGAAAATCACCAACCAGAAACGCACAGAATATGAAGCGGCAAAAAGAGCCTGCAAAATGCCATCTGCAGCGCCGCTTCCCTCGTGGGGAGAACTCTTTTTGCGGGCGGATTCTGCGGCAAAGCGGGTGGTACTTCATAAGCTCATCCGGCGCATCGAGGTGCGGCAGGGGGAGCTGGTGGTGGAGATGAAAATGGGGGGAAATCAGGAATTTTTTTGATTTATGGTTTCTAAAAATGTAATCAGGGAATCCAGTTGATCCGGAGAAAGTTTATTCGTTGCATGTATCAGTTCGATTTGTTTCTCTGTGAGGGACACAGGCTGTGTTCCGCTTTCCATAAAAAACTGTGACAGCGAGATACCAAATGCGTCACAGATACGTTCCAATGAAGAAATAGAAGGCGTTACATGTCTGCGATACCAGGATGAAATCGTAGATTGTGTCATTCCGGCTTCCTCGGCAAGCTGATATTCTGACCAGCCTTTTGCAGTTCTAAATTCTACAATTCGATCTAATACGTTCATTTGCTATCTCCTTACTACTTCACTATATCGTTTATTATAGTGTGCATAATCGTAGTAGAATAATTTAAAAATGCGTAAAAAACATTTATTTATGCGTATTATAAATATTGAAATAGTAAACGTATTATCGTATAATTAGTACAAAATATAGTAGTAATAAAAGTTGAGTGGTTGGAGAAATTAAAGTACAGGTATGAAATGAGTTGCATTAGGGGAGAAAAATAGAGATATGCAGAATAGCGGGGATGGCTTGCCATCCCTTATTTAGTTCATAATTATGGGGCTGTTTATGTAATGTATGAAATATTATTTAGGGGGAAAGAATGGCATTATCATTTTACGACATAGATAAAGATTACGTTAAATACTACAGAAAGAAGAGACGAATGAGCGAGGATTTACCAGGGTTCGTTGCGTTTTAATTATATGTTTCCAGTTCCGGATACATGTATAAAAGAGAGAATTATAGCGGATGATCCAAATAAAATTTTATTAAATTTAGAATGGAAATTTTACAATGAGAATGAGGCACATATAAGAAATAAAGCGAAACAAACTTATTCAAAGGTAGTAAATAAAGTAACCCCAGGGATTGTGAATAATAGTTGTGATTTTAAATTTTTAGAAAAATTATGTGCTACATATAAAACAGGTCCTCTATAAAATAGGGAATAGGAATCTGAAATTGATAGAGGTGTGGGACTGCCAGTCACCACTCCTCCATCAAAAGAAAATCTCGGATATTTCGGTGTTTTATTCCGTTGCGGCTCATATCAAATTCATCCAGGGAGACAACATATTTGGGATAGTTGTCGCGGATATTGTCATACACACCAAATTCGCGGCTGATGGTCTCGTCTGATGCGAGCAGATAGGTGACCTGGATATAAATTTTATCGGCTTGTCTGGTGCAGACAAAGTCGATTTCCTTATCTCCAACCCTTCCAATGGTGACGATGTATCCGCGGCGGAGCAGCTCCATATAGACAATATTTTCCAGAATGAGCTGGATGCTTTGTGTGTTGCCGCCAAAAACAGCTTCCCGGATGCCGTGGTCAGCGATGTAATATTTTTCGTTGGAAGAAAGAATCTGCTTGCCCGGCAAATCCTCCCGTTTCACCTGATAGAACAGATAGGCGTCACAGCAATATCGGATATAATTTAAAATTGTTTCTGCGGAAACAGTACGCTGCTCGTTTTTGAAAAATTTGACGAGAGAGGTTGCGGAAAAAGTGGTGCCAATATTTGTCATAACATAGGCGATGATTCGTTCCAGTAAATCCACATCCCGGATTTTATTCCGCTTTACGATATCCTTGAGCTGAACCGAATTGAAAAGGTCGGTCAGATATTGTCTGGATGGTTCCGTTTCATAGCGGATATTCGCAAGGTAAGGCATACCGCCGGAGACAAGATATTTTTGAAAACAGTTCTGGATGGACGCCTCCGGTGCGATGGGGCGGTACAGTTCTAAAAATTCCGCAAAAGAAAACGGGTAAATGATAAATTCGACGTAACGTCCACCGAGGTAGGTTGCCAGTTCGCCGGAAAGTAATTTGGCATTGGAACCGGTGATATAGATGTCACAGTTTAGTCCAACGCGGAAAGAATTGATACATTTTTCCCAGTCGGTTACTTCCTGAATTTCATCAAAGAACAGGTAGGCTCTGCCTTCTATTTGTGATGCTCTCTTGGTAATCTCTTCGTGCAGGACTTTTGCCGTATGCAGATGGTCATAGCGCATATCCTCAAAATTGATGGAAATAAACTGAGATGGATTGATACCGGATTCCACCAGTTCCTGTTTAATCAGCTCTAACATAACGGATTTGCCACAGCGTCGGATACCGGTCATAACCTTGATAAGTTCCGTGTTGATAAATGGACGGATGCGTTTCATATAAAGTTCACGTTTAATCATGAAATGGTATCGCCTCCTTGTTTAGATAATATTTAGTATATTACATTTATATCGAATAAACAACCGATAAAACAAAATTTTATCAGTTATAACTGATAAAATCCATATTTCTACAAAAAATGACAGCCACAACCAACAAAACACATCTTCCAACCCGAATAAGTGTTGGTCTCGGGGTATCGAAATCGCCACTTATTCGGGGTTGTCATTCCCTTATCCTCAATGAAATTGTTATTAGAATGACTGAAAAAAATTCTTATGAGATAGAATATCACTGGTACGTTGGACAAGCATAAAAAAGGCAGGTACGAAATAAATCGCACCTGCAAAAACTGTAAGTACTTAATCTAAACTTTTGCCGAATGTACTTCGGACATAATCACTTAAATAGAGGACTTTTTTCCTCTATTAGTCTATTAGATTGTAGCTTATTGATTTTTGAAAAGCAACTTATCCAGCTATATAATCTAAATACTGCAAATAAAGAGAAAATATAGACAATATAAAAGCCAACACCGCTATTATCAACGTAGCCCATGCACGAAATTCTTTGCCAAAATTATCTTTAGATTGCTGTCTCCTATAATCAAGATATATTACTCCATCTGGTGCTAAAAGATATTTTCCCGTTTCTTCATCGTAAAAATCTTTTTTACCATTATCCAAAATTACTCTTTTGCGTACCGCTTCTTTTTTTACAAGACCTAATATCATAAGTTGTTGAGCTACTTCATAATTTTTGATTATAAAAGGTTTGTTATGTTTTGCGTGTTTTATATATTTGTATTGTTCTGCTGTAACATAGATTTTTTCTGGGTGAACATCAGCTATTGTTTTGATTTTCATATACATCCTTCTCCATATTATACAAAAGACTACAGCATATTAAATGCAATAAAAAGTATCCCCAATACATATAAAACAATCATAACAATTACAACATTTTTTAAAAAACGTAAATCTCCTGCTATTTGAGATACCACACCTATTAGAGGGTGATTTTCAGTGGCTTCTTCCTTTTGCCTCCGTATAGTTTCTTTCAGTTCTTTTTCCTCTACCGATTTGATATATTCAGTTCTATCGGAACTTAATATATCGGATGCTACTTGCTTTGCGACTTCTCTATATTCACTACCAGAATTTACAATTTTTTCAAGTCCTTCATTCGACTTTTTGCTGTATTGTGAAAAAAGTTCTTCATATTCTTTGCCATGTTCCATAATAACATTCCTCCGTTACTTTGAATCTTTTTTGAATGATTTATAAGCATCGTCCTTGAAGTTTAAGTCGTCGATAAAAATTTTCACCTGTTTTCTGCCATTTAAAATAAGTGTTTGCAATCCACATTGAGGATTAGATTTTGAATCAAGTGGCAGTAAAACGTCTCCTACTTCGACCTCACAATTTTGTGGCTCTAAATAGCCATAATCTCCATTACTACATTCAAAAAAAGCAAATTCACAATCCTTAGAAATTTCTAGAATATTGTATTGATATTGCATTGTAGAACGCCTCCAAAAATATATTTAACAATACGAAAATTATATCATATAACATCATAATTGTCATACTATTTTAGATATGTCGTAATAGATGTATCAATTCTGTTATGACCGAGTGCTTGTGACACCACATATACAGTATCACGCTCAAACACATTTCCCGCTCTGTCTCTATAAAAATCACTTTTCGCATTTTCATGTCTTTTGGGATAGTAGATCAAATATTTATTGATATTAAAAAAAGACGAAGTGATAATTCGATTTAAAATAAACTTAAATGATTTTTTCCCCCACCCCGACCCACCGGTGGTCTCGAGGTATCGAAACAAGGGCTATAACTTTACCATTACATCCTCCACCGCCTATGACCAGAAATTCATGTACGGAAGAAATGTCTTCCAGAGCATCTCGGATATCGTGGATGAGCTGTTTCAGAACTACCTGTCGAGACCGAGCGTAAGACAGCCGATTCTGACGCAGTACTGCGACGGACAGCGGGTGACCTGCACCAACTGGTTAAGCCAGTGGGGAAGCAAATATCTAGGCGACCAGAACTACAGCGCGATAGAGATACTGCGGTACTACTACGGAAACAATATGTTTATTAACACAGCGGAGGAAGTGTCCGGAATCCCGGCATCCTGGCCGCGGGTGGACTTGACGATTGGCTCTACCGGAGATAAGGTGCGCCAGATACAGGAGCAGCTTGCACGGATTTCACAATCTTATCCGGCGATTCCGACTGTGACACCGGATGGAATCTTCGGGTCTGCGACGCGGGCGGCGGTTGAAAAGTTCCAGTCCGTATTCGGACTGCCGGTGACAGGCGTCATAGATTACCAGACCTGGTATAAAATATCGGAAATCTACGTGGCAGTGACAAGGATTGCGGAATTAAGCTAGAAATTGTGCGGTTAATATGGTATCATGTCCCGTAGACATGATAAGCCAGAAGCGGTGAAAAGACCGCGGCAGAATGAGAGGAATCCATGAACTACAGGATGGTAATCGAGTATGACGGCACAAGATATAAAGGGTGGCAGACCTTAGGGGATACCGCAATGACGATACAGGGAAAACTACAGGATGTTCTATCGAAGATGGCGGGAGAACAGGTGGAACTGATAGGCTCCGGCAGAACGGACGCAGGGGTTCACGCCAGAGGACAGGTGGCGAATTTTCATCTCAGTGAGAGAAAGAGTACGGCAGAAATCTTTGCCTATGTCAACCGTTATCTTCCGGAGGACATTGCAGTGCTTACCGTGGAGGAGGTGCCGGAGCGGTTTCACAGCCGCTATCAGGCAGTCAAAAAAACATACCTCTACCGGATTCATACCGGGGAAGCGGGCGATGTGTTTTCCAGAAAATATGTCTACGATTACCGGAAACCTTTAGATAGAAGACGGATGGAGCAGGCGGCACAGTATCTGATTGGAACGCATGATTTTATGGCATTCTGCGGAAACCGTAAAATAAAAAAATCCACGGTGCGCACGATTTACGAAATCCGTTTTGAGGAGCGGCCGGGGGAACTTGACATTTATTACACCGGAAACGGATTTTTGCAGAATATGGTGCGGATTCTGACCGGAACGCTGATTGAGGTCGGAGACGGCAGGAGAGAGGCGGAGGAAATGCCGGGACTCCTTGAGAGCCGCAACCGGGAGCTGGCGGGATATACGGCACCCGCAGCAGGACTTACCTTATTAAATGTCGAATATGAGGAAGACAGATAGCAGGATATGGAAAAGTGGTTTGTAATTAACAAAGGAGCAGATTTTAACGCCATCGGGCAGCAGTTTCACATTCATCCGGTGATTGCGCGTTTGATACGCAACAGGGAAGTTGTGGGCGAGGAGGCAATCCGCCGTTATCTTTCCGGCGGCAGGGCGGAGCTTTATAATCCGCATCTTCTGCTGGACGGAGAGCGGCTGGTGGAAATTCTGCATGGCAAAATAGAACAAAAACAGAGCATCCGCATTATCGGAGATTACGATATCGATGGTGTGATGTCGACTTACATTCTTTACCGCGGAATTACCCGCTGTGGGGGAAAGGTGGACTATCAGATACCGGACCGGGTGAAGGATGGCTACGGAATCAACGAGCATCTGATTGATGCAGCGAAGGAGGACGGCATCGACACGATTGTCACCTGTGACAACGGAATTTCTGCTATCCCGGAGATTGCCCATGCAAAGGAGCTTGGAATGACTGTTCTTGTCACGGACCATCATGAGATTCCGTTTACAGAAGAGGCGGGGGAGAAAAAATACCGCCGCAGTGCGGCGGATGCCATTGTAAATCCGCACCAGGCAGAATGTAAGTATCCGTTTAAGCAGCTCTGCGGGGCAGCGGTTGCGTGGAAGGTGATACAGCTATTATACGAAGCGTGCGGGATTCCGGTGGAGGAAAGCTTTGAATTTCTGGAAAATGTGGCGTTTGCAACGGTTGGAGACGTCATGGATTTAGTCGATGAGAACCGGATATTAGTCAAAGAAGGATTAAAACAGATAAAACACACTAAAAATCCCGGAATGAAAGCATTAATTTTAAAGAATAAATTAGAGATGGAAAAAATCAATGCGTACCATTTCGGATTTGTGTTAGGCCCCTGCATCAATGCCAGTGGAAGACTTGAGACAGCACGGATTGCCTTACAGCTTTTTTTAGAGGAAGACTTTGCAAAAGCGTCCCGGATAGCGGAAGAGTTAGTGGAGTTAAACATCCAGCGGAAGGATATGACCGCAGAGGGCGTGGAAGCAGCAAAAGCAGAGGTGGAAAAGGGAGCAGTCGGGGAGAAAGTGCTTGTGATTTATCTGCCCACCGTGCACGAAAGTCTTGCAGGAATCATTGCGGGACGGATTCGTGAAGCCTATCACAAACCTACATTCGTATTAACGAAGAGCGAAGACGGCGTCAAGGGCTCCGGGCGTTCCATCGAGGAATATTCGATGTATGAAGAACTCTGCAAATGCAGTGAGCTTCTGACGAAATTTGGCGGGCATCCGATGGCGGCAGGGCTTTCGATGAAGGAAGAGGACGTAAATAAGCTGAGAGAGCAGTTAAATACATATTCTCGATTGACAGAAGAGGATTTTATCCCTAAGATAAAGATAGATATTCCGATGCCCGTAGACTATCCGGATAGGGAGCTGATTCGCCAGCTTGATTTGTTAGAGCCGTTTGGAAAAGCAAATGTGAAACCGTTGTTTGCAGACAAAGACCTTGGAATCCTTCGAGCATTTGTTGTGGGACGTAATCAGAACGTGTTAAAGCTGATCTTATCCACACCGGCAGGCAGCAGGGTCTCTGCGGTCTACTTTGGCGATGTGGAGGCATTCCGGCAGACGATGACAGAGAAATACGGCGAAAAGGAAGTGGAGGCGGCGTTTGCAGGACGTCCGAATAACATCCGGCTGTCGGTGGTTTATTATCCGGAAGTCAATGAATATCAGGGCACGGAAACCATTCAGATGACGATACGCAATTACAGATAAAAGATCCGAACAGAAAGGATATGAGAAAAGATGTTTACAGGAAAGAGGGAAAGAGCGCTTGAGGAAGAATTAAGAGCGGCGCAGGAGAAGGCAGACAAAAACCAGAGAAATCTCGAAAAACATTTGCAGGAATTAGAAGAACAGATGACTTCCGTGGAACAGGTGGCAGAGCAGAGCGAGGCTGCGGCAGGTGCAATCTACAGTACCATTTTAGCAGGAAAAAACGGTCTGGAATCGTTTCGCGCCAGTCATACCGTATTTTTAGGCAAGGTCAAAGAACAGTCAGACAAGGTGTCAGAGGCGGCGGAAGAAGGCAGAAAAGTGCAGCAGAAAGCCGAGGAGTTGCTGACGAAGTTTGCGGAGCCGGAACAGCCGGACGATATTTGTAATCGAATGAAGAACGGAATCGACCAGATGCACGAATTTTCAGGAAAGATGAGTGTCCTTGCATTAAATGCAGCGATTGAGGCGGGACGGCTTGGAGAAACCGGCAGCAATTTTATCACAGCGGCAGAAGAAATCCGTTCTTTTGCGGGGGAATACGAGTCAGCTGCACAGCAGATGGAAGAGCTGCTGCACCAGTTAGAGGAGCAGAACCGCACCCTTAAGGAAGAACTGAGGGAATTGCAGGAGAATGCAAAGTCACAGGCAGTTTTAGTAGCACAGACAGCGATGAATGGCAAAAAGACGATGGCTGAGTACGAGGCAGGACAGGTGCAGATTCAGGAACTGATTCCGGATGAGGCGTTAGACCGGTTAGATGCACTGCGTCAGACACAGACACAGATGCTTCACTGGAAGGAAGAAATACAGTCCGAAATGACAGAGATGAAAGGAAAACTGACATGGTAAAAGAAGAACAGATTCAATTTCAGTCAAAAGACGGAAGAACGACCATTCATGGATTTAAGTGGGTGCCGGAAGGAGAAATTCGTGCCGTGCTTCAGATAAACCATGGCATGATTGAATATATTGAGCGCTATCGTGCGTTTGCGCAGTTTTTGGCGGAGCATGGATTTGTCGTGGCAGGCTATGACCATATCGGTCATGGTGCATCCGTTGTTTCCCGGGAGGAATGGGGCTTTTTCCATGAGAAGGAACCAAGCAAGACACTTGTAGAAGACATGCACCAGTTCCGCACACTGATGCAGAAGGAATATCCGGGGCTTCCGTATTTTATGATGGCACACAGCATGGGCTCTTACCTTCTTAGAAGATATCTCTGCTGCTACGGAGAGGGCTTAAGCGGTGCGGTTATTATGGGAACCGGCTGCGTATCCGATATCTTTATGAAAACAGGAATGGCAATCTGTAAAGTGATGGCGGCATTCCGTGGCTGGCATTACCGCAGCAGGCTTGTGCAGTCACTTTCCTATGACAAATATTATAAAAAATTCGATGTGACCGGCGCAAATCCGGCAAACAGCTGGCTGACAAAGGATGTAGAGGCAGTAAAAAAATATTATGCTGACCCGAGATGCACCTTCCGGTTTACCATTAACGGTTATTATGGACTGATGGAAACGGTATATTATGACAACCAGATGGAAAATATAAGAAATATGCAAAAAGATGTGCCGTTATTTTTGGTGTCCGGTGCCGATGACCCGGTGGGCGGTCTTGGAGAAGGTGTCAAAAAGGTGTATGATAAATTTCAGGCGTCAGGAATAAAGGATGTCACCTATAAGCTCTATGAGACGGACCGTCATGAGATTTTAAATGAGACAGATAAGGAAAAAGTATATGAAGATATCTGTGCATGGCTTACCGTACATACACAGTCATAATGGAGCGATATCACTGCGGTATCAGAATGGAAGGAAAAAATGACAGATAGAAAAAGACGGCTTGCCTGCGCAAATGGAACCGAGACGGCAGACCTTGTATTAAAAAACGGAAATGTGCTCAATGTATTTACCGAAGAAGTGTTAAAGGCAGATGTGGCAATCTGCGGTGATACAATTGTCGGCGTTGGACACTATGACGGAAAAGAAGAAATCGACTGCACCGGAAAATATCTGGTGCCGGGATTTATTGATGCCCATATGCACATCGAGTCCTGTATGCTTGCGCCGGGAGAACTGGCAAAGGTGCTTGCGGAAGCAGGAACTACGACAATCGTTGCAGATCCGCATGAGATTGTAAATGTCAGCGGAAGCAAGGGAATGGATTATTTTTTGCGTGCGACGAATGATATTTTAGTCAATGTATTTTTCATGATTCCGTCCGCAGTGCCGGCAACCGATGTCGAGACAAACGGAGCAGGACAGTTCCTTGCAGCGGATATGATGAAATATGTTGACAATGCAAGGGTGCTTGGATTAGGAGAAACCATGCGTTTTGAAGAGTGCTGCTCCGGGGAAAAGCGCATGGCGGATAAGTTAGAATTATTTTCCAAGAAGCACATTGACGGTCATGCACCCGGAATCACCGGAAAGCAGGTGCAGGCGTATCGTCTGGCAGGCGTGGAGAATGACCACGAGTGCTCTACACCGGAGGAAGTGTTAGACAAACTGCGTGCAGGACTTCATATTTATATCAGAGAGGGAAGCGGCGCAAAGAATCTCGAGACACTGCTTCATACACTCTTAGAGGCAGAGGTTTCCTTAGACCAGTGTGCATTCTGCACGGATGATAAGCATGTGGAGGAAATCCGCAAGGAAGGGCACATCAGTACCTGTATCCGTAAGGCGATTGCTATGGGAGTGCCGGTGGCGCGTGCTTATAAGATGGGAAGCTATCAGACGGCACAGTTTTATGGGTTAAAGAATTACGGTGCCATCGGAGCCGGTTATCGTGCGGATATCGTATTTTTGGATGACCTGACCGGCGTTCATCCGACCGACGTGATGAAGAGCGGCAGGATTTTGACAAAGGCAGATTATGTAAAGGATTACTCGGTTCCGGTGCCGGAAGAACTGCTTCACACCGTCCATACTGAGGGCGTGACCAGGGAACAACTTGCGCTTGCCTGTGATGAAAAGACGGATGTAATCCGGATGAACGCACATCAGATTGTGACGACACATCTTGTGGAGGAAGTTCCGACCGAGAACGGTTATTTTAAGCCGGATAGTGTATACAACAAAATCTGTGTGGTAGAGCGCCACGGAAAAACCGGAGAAATCGGTGTTGCACCGTTAAAGGGCTTTGGTGTGAAAGGCGGAGCGGTTGCAACGTCTGTGGCACATGATTCCCACAACCTGATTGTGGCAGGAGACAATGACGAGGATATTCTTCTGGCAATCGAGGCAGTGCAGGAGGCACAGGGGGGTTATGCAATCGTATCCGGTGGAAAAGTCCTTGATGTGCTTCCGCTTACCATCTGCGGACTGATGAGCGAAGAGACATCCGGCGTTGTGACTGCAAAGGTGGCAACCATGTTAAAAGAAACAAGAAAACTTGGTATTTCAGCGGATATTGATCCGTTTATTACCCTTTCGTTTATGGCACTTACGGTAATACCGGAGATTCGTGTGACAGAGCGCGGGGTATACCTGTTCGGAAATTAAGAAATTGGAGATAATTTTAATATGAATAAAATTCAGATTATCAGTGATGGTTCCTGTGACCTTACAAAGGAGCTTACGGCTCAAAAAAATATAACTGTTGTTCCGTTTTATGTTTCATTTGACAGCAAAACGTATTTAAAGGAGATGGAAGAGTTAGAACCACGTCATCTCTATGACCAGATGGTAGAGAATCCGGGTGTATACCCGAAAAGCTCCATGCCGTCTGTGGATGATTATTACCGTGTGTTTGAACCACTTGCAAAGGAAGGTGCAGCTATCATCTGCATCTGTATTACAACAAAATTCAGCGGCTCCATGCAGTCAGCTGTCACCGCAAGAGATATGCTGCTGGAAAATTACCCGGACACAAAGATTACGGTCATCGATTCCCAGATTAACACGGTACTGCAGGGACTTTATGTGCTTGAAGCGTGCAGACTGCGGGATTTAGGCTATGAATATGATGAGATGGTAAAGCGCCTTTTGGCAATCCGGGAGAGCGGACGCATCTTTTTTACCGTTGGAAGTATCGACTACTTAAAGCACGGCGGACGCATTGGCAGGCTGGCAGGACTTGCAGCAAGTGCTCTGCGGATTAAGCCGCTTATTACTTTAAAAGAAGGCGAGATTTTTAACTCCGGAATCGCAAGAAGCCGGGAGAAATCCATGAGCAAGATCATTGATATGTTGGAGGAATACATCAAAGAACGTTCCATCAAACCAGGAGAATACAGCTTTGTCATCGGTTACGGATATGACTATGAGGAAGCATGCCGTTTCCGGGAAAAATTACAGCCGATTGCAGAGGAAAAACTTGGAATTAAGGAAATCAATCTGTTCCAGATTGGGGCTACGATTGGGGTGCATACAGGCCCGTACCCGATTGGAGTCGGCATCATCAGGCGTGCAGATCTGGACTAAAAAGAGGAATACATATGGAGATTAAACGGATTGGAGAAAATAAAATCCGATGCGCACTCAGCGAGAGCGAGATTGAGCAGCTCGGATTTGATATTGATGAAATTATCGGGGACAGTGAGACGACCCAGCGCTTTATCCAGAGCGTGTTAGATGCGATGGAAGAGCAGGAGAACATTCATCTGGAACATATTTCACCGATGGTGCGCGCAGAACTGCTTCCCGACCACAGCATGGCAATTACATTCGGTGGCGATTCCGATATGGGAATCCAGGATCTTGTTGACACTGTCAGCAATCTGATGAGCAGGATTGCGCCGGAGCGTCTTGAGGAATTCAAACGGCTAAACCAGCCGAAGGAAGAGACGAAAGAGAGCACATCGGAACAAAAGAGCAGGGATGCAGCGGAAGAAGCGCAGAAGGAATCACGCATGATATGTGCACTTCGTTTTCCGAATATTGTGGATGCCTCTGAGATGTGCAAAGTCTGTTTTCAGGATAAATTTCCGAAGAGCGCATTGTATAAGCTCGACGGGGAATACTATCTGGTTCTCGATTTTACGAAGTTTGAGAAAAACGAGATGCGCCCGTTTGCCTTTGGTGCGATGGAGTATGATGCCGGACATATCTCGGACGAAAAACAGATTGCATTTATTAAAGAGCAGGGAAGCTATATTGTAAAAAAAGATGCGGTTGAAATGCTGATGCAATTGTAAATAATAGATAAATCCCACGTTGTAAATAGACAAAAGCCTCAAAACAGATATAAATTTTTCGTGAAAATGCCGAAGAGATTCTTATTCCAAAATCTACCAGATATGCTATGATAGACGAGGTGTGCAATCAAGATATGGTGGCACACACAATATGCAGAAAGTTGGAGAGAGGTTATGAGCAAGGAGCAGCTTTGGGAACTGGAGGAAACAAAACGGGGACTATTGGTACAGGCATATCGTATGAAACAGGAACATCCGCATATGTCTCCGGTGGGGCTTGAGTGCGAGATGTACTCTGCAATCATGGCGGAGGTGAGAGAGCTTACAAGCCGCATCCAAAGAGGAGCAGAAGCTTAATACAACAGATAAATCTTAAGAAATGAGAGATGATTGCAAGATTGCAGTCATCTTCTTTTTTTGTTATAATGAAAGACAGATGACAAAACAGAGAGGATGACCCTATATGGATCGTGAAGAACGCAGATTAAGGAGACGCAAGGATACCAGAGACGCTGTGGTTGTGTTGACAGTATTTGCAATGATTGTCGCGTTGGTTGTGGCAGGTGCGGTATTTGGAATCAGCAAATTGATGTCCGGCAGGAATCACACCCCGGTAAATGGTAATGCGGGGGCGGATACACAGGCGACAGAGACACAGGAGACTGAGAGTATCCCGCAGACAGAGGAACCGGAAGCGACAGAGGCGCAGACGCAGACGGTGGTTGACCCGCTTGTGGAGCAGGCGGCACAGATTGTTTCGGGAATGACCTTAGAGGAAAAGGTTGCACAGATGTTTTTTATTACGCCGGAGGCACTGACCGGTTATGGACAGGTAACTGTGGCTGGAGATGCAACAAACGAGGCATACCAGAAGTATCCGGTCGGCGGACTGATTTATAATTCCCAGAACCTTGTGGATATCGATCAGACGAAGACGATGATGGCAAAGATGCAGCAGTATGCGGACAGCCGGATATCTCTTCCGGTATTTTTAGGTGTCGATGAAGAGGGAGGCAGTGTGACACGGATTGCGTCCAACGAGGCATATGGGCTTACAAATGTCGATAATATGAGCGATATCGGTGCGACAGGGGATACGCAGAATGCTTATCAGGCGGGTGTTACGATTGGAACCTACCTGTCAGACCTTGGATTTAACCTTGATTTTGCACCGGTGGCAGATGTACTGACCGTATCGGATTCCGTGATTGGAAACCGTTCCTTTGGAACGGACAGTGAGCTTGTGGCTTCCATGGCATTGTCAGAATTACAGGGATTAGAGAGCATGGGAATACAGGGAGTTGTGAAACATTTTCCGGGACACGGAGGCGTGAGCGGAGATTCACACAGCGGAGCAGTATCGACGGACAAATCATTAGAAGAATTGTTCGCATCTGAACTTGTCCCATTTCAGAGAGCAATCGACGGGGGAGCAGAGTTTTTAATGGTTGGTCATATTGCAGCACCGAATGTGACAGGGGATGATACACCGGCATCGTTATCAAAAGTCATGATTACGGATGTATTGAGAACCCAGATGGGCTATCAGGGAGTTGTCATCACAGATGCCATGAACATGACGGCAATTACAGCAAACCATGCGGCGGATGAAGCGGCAGTCCTTGCGGTGAATGCCGGAGCGGATATGATTTTAATGCCGGAAGATTTTGGAAAGGCATATAACGGTGTGATAGATGCCGTGAATAACGGAACGATTGAAGAGTACCGGATTAATGAGGCGGTTGTGCGTATCGTGAAAGCGAAACTTGCACTGTCCGCCCAATAGGACAAAGAAAAAAGAGCTGTTGCAATATGCGACAGCTCTTTTTCTTAATCCATTGTTTTCAATATCTTATTCTAACAAATAAAAAACGAATTCTATTTCAGAAAAAGGTACATGAGAAACTACTGATTAAAAAGGATTATTTTACTACGGTTACGTTTGTTGCCTGAGGTCCTTTTGCTCCCTCTACAACTTCAAACTCTACTGCAGCACCTTCCTCAAGAGACTTGAATCCCTCCATGTTGAGTCCTGAGTAGTGTACGAATACATCGTTGCCTGCTTCGTCAGAGATGAATCCGTATCCCTTCTGGTTGTTGAACCATTTAACTGTACCTTTCATTGAAAGTACCTCCAAAAAAATATTACTGGTTGCAATCTCTGCAACTAGGTCAAGAATACCATATCAATATCAAAAAGTAAAGCAAAAGTATGAACTTTTTGTGAAGATTTGTGAATAAAAATTCAATTAAGAAAGTTTTTCATAAACAATTCCATTATTTTTTAGGAACCGTTCTACCAGACGGTCCCATTCGTGTTCCAGACTTTTGTCCGGACAGAAAATCCGGTAGGAGACGCCGGTTGTAAGCAGCAGTGCATCGTTCTGGAATTTGAGATTCAAAAAGACACCGGAAATGTCGGCGGTGGTAAAGCTGCTGTGAATCTGTTCTAAGGTACGCGCAAGGTTTGTTGGGGAAAGTTCAAGAACAAACTTAAAATAGGAAGGAGTGCGTTTCCCTTTAATCAGGTCAAAGCACTGGGAACGCAACATTCCAAACGGCAGGCAGGAGAAGCCGGTAAGACCTAAGGACTCTGTCTCGTCGGTGGAATAAAATTCATGGTCCATGGTTCCGTCGATGGTAAAGGTGACAGCGGTTTTGATGACTGCTTCCTTTAAAAGAAAGTGGTCGAAGGTTTCACTGCACAGCAATTTATTCATGAATTCTTTGATTTCGGGAAGATTTAATGCGGTCATCTGCATCCTCGTTTCTGATTATAATAGACTTTTTATATATTTTATCAAAAATAACTCTTAAAATCTACAGCGATTTATAGTAATATAGGTAGGAGAGCAAATGTTACAGGTTGCTTTAGAATGGAGATTGGAACATGACAGAAACACAGCATTTATTTAATTTATTAAAAAAAGGGGTTTCTCCGGTTCATGCGGTAGCAGCCGCAGAGGAACGCCTTGTGGCAGCCGGATTTGAAAATCTTGATTATGGAAAAGACTGGCAGCTTCTGCCGGGAAAGAAGTATTACTTAAATCACCATGACACCACACTGTTTGCATTTACGATTCCGATGCAGTGGCAGGACAATAATAAGCCTGCAATCCGTATCGCAGCCGCACATACCGATTTCCCATGCCTTCGGATTAAGCCGTCCGCAGATATGAAAACGGATGTTTATGCGCAGTTGAATGTGGAGGTATACGGCGGAGCCATTTTAAATACCTGGCTGGACCGCCCGCTTGGAATTGCCGGAAGAGTTGCCGTGCGCAACGATAATCCGTTTGTTCCGCAGATGAAATATTTTGTGTCTGAGAAGAACCTTTTGACCATCCCGAATCTTGCCATACACATGAACCGCAAGGTAAACGAGGGAGTTGAGTTAAACAAGCAGATTGATATGATTCCGCTGCTTGGTCTGATTCCGGAGGGAGAAGACGGCAAGGATTATTTCTTAAACTACATTGCAAAAGAACTTTCCGTGGCAAAGGAAGATATTCTTGATTTTGAACTTACGGTATACTGCAAGGAAGAACCGCAGTTTGTAGGTATCAACGATGAGCTGATTTCAAGTCCGAGACTGGATAATTTAACTTCCTGTTCCGCACTCCTTTCTGCCGTGACAGAGGCAGAGCGAGAGGACGGAATCAATATGATTGCACTCTTTGACCATGAGGAAATCGGCAGCCGTTCCAAACAGGGTGCAGCTTCGATTCTGCTTCACGATATGTTAATCCGCATCTTAAGAGAAATCGGAAGAGATGAGATGGCGGAGGCGGACATCTATAACGGAATGTTTTTGTCCGTGGATGTTGCGCACGGACTTCATCCGAACCAGACCGGAAAGATGGATGTGACCAATAAGCCGGTTCTTGGCAGTGGTTTTTGTATCAAGGAAGCATCCTCCCAGTCCTATGCGACAGACTGTGAGGCGATTGCCATCATCCAGCAGATTTGTGATGCCGCAAAGATTCCGTACCAGAAATTTGTAAACCGTTCCGATATGCCGGGCGGTGGAACCTTAGGCTCCATTGCATCTGCACTGCTTCCGGTAAAAACGGTTGATGTGGGAATCCCGCTGCTTGCAATGCACTCTGCAAGGGAATTGATGGGAACAGCTGACCAGCAGGCATTAAAGGACTTAACAAAGGCATTTTTCGAGGCATAGACCGTTGTTTATCAAAATTTCATTCTTTTTTTAGAAAAAACCCCTATACAAATAGGGGTTTTTATGTTAATATCACGTAGTAATGAAAACTACTTGTTCTGGAAAAAGAGAACATATTAAAAGTTTTTGAATAACTTGTCAGATAATTTCAAAAAATAGAATCGTTTGATAGATAATGGAGGGTCGCGTATGTATAAGATTGTGATTGACAGCTGCGGTGAGCTGCCGGAAGAATTAAAACAGGATGGACATTTTACAACGGTATCGTTAGAACTTGAAGTGGATGGTTACCGCATCCGGGATGATGAGAGCTTCAATCAGCTCGATTTTCTGCGAAGAGTAAAGGCGAGCCTGAAAGGACCAAAATCCTCCTGTCCGTCACCGGAAGAATACATGAAGGCATACGAGGGAGAGGCGGAACACGTTTATGTGGTAACGCTTTCCGGAAAACTCAGCGGTTCTTACAACAGCGCAGTTCTTGGAAAGAATCTCTATGAGGAAGAGCATGAAGGGGAAGCTGCAAAACAGATTTACATCTTTAACTCCAAATCTGCCTCCATCGGAGAGACGATTATTGGTATGAAGATTCAGGAATATGAAGAGGCAGGGCTTAGCTTTGAGGAAGTGGTAGAGAAGACGGAAAACTACATTTCTTCCATGAATACCTTTTTTGTTCTTGAGACACTTGAGACTTTGCGCAAAAATGGCAGACTTTCCAACTTAAAGGCATTTCTTGCCAATACCTTAAACATTAAGCCGGTTATGGGTTCCACCAAGGAAGGACTCATCTGCCAGCTCGGGCAGGCAAGAGGCATGAAGAAGGCGCTCGACCAGATGATTTCCGATATCATTGAGAAGACAAAGGACTGCGAGAACCGTGTTCTGGCAATTTCCCACTGTAACTGCCCGGAGCGTGCGGCACAGGTGAAGGCAAAGCTTGAGAATCTTGCGAAGTTTAAGAAGATTATTGTGATTAATACAGCAGGTGTCAGCAGCATGTATGCGAATGATGGCGGTGTCATTATCGCAGTGTAAGATATCAGTGCGCCGCGGTAATTTTTAAGAAATTCTGAAATTTTTAGCAGGTGCCGTCAAAGTCTTGACAACCGGAAATCCGTGTGCAAGAATAAGCTACTGTAGCAGGAAAGCAGTGTGCTTTTGCAAAATGGAAAGAACGGTGCATGACATGAAAGAAAGAACCTATGAGGAAGTCATAGAAGAAATAGAGAATAAACGTAGATTTGAAAACCTTGCGGGAGTAGAAATTACAGAGCGGATGTTAGAGAAGCTCAAAGGTTCCTGCAAGGTTTCTGATTTTATCCATATAGCGGGGACAAATGGAAAGGGTTCAGTCTCTGCTTTTTTGTGTGCAATTTTACAGGAGGCGGGGCTGAAAACCGGCATGTTTACGTCGCCGCATCTGATGGATTTTGGGGAGCGCATCCGCATAAACGGGGAAATGATTGCAAAGGAAGACGCAAAGCGGTTAGGAGAAGCACTTTTAGCGATGGACTTTGGCGTGCATCCCACGATGTTCGACTATTGTCTTATGATGGCGCTTCTTTATTTTAAGGAGAAAAAATGTGATGCGATGATTCTTGAGACAGGGCTTGGCGGCAGACTTGATTCCACAAACGCAGTTGGAATACCGGATGTATCGGTCATCACAAAGATTGGCTATGACCATATGGCAATCCTTGGCGATACGCTGTCTGAGATTGCAGCTGAGAAAGCAGGGATTATCAAACCTGGAACGATTCTGGTCACCGAAAGCCAGGAGTCTTCGGTGCAGGAGGTATTTTCTCATGCGGTGAAAGAGGCAGGTGTGACCGATTACAGACGGGTGAATCTTTCTGAGATTACAGACAGGCACGCAGATGAAACGGGAGAGTATTTTTCTTTTGAAAACTATAAAAATCTTTCCATGAAGATGCTCGGTGTGCACCAGTATGAAAATGCAGCGGCAGCGATTCTTGCGGCGGAGGCATTTTTAGGAAAAAGGGGAATGGAACCGGCACGAATCCGGACGGCAGTCCGTGCCGGAATCGAAAAGGCAGTGTGGCAGGGACGCATGGAGATTTTGAATAGAGAACCGTTTCTCATGGTCGATGGAGCACACAACAGCAATGGAGTTGCCGCATTAAAGGAGAGCCTTCTTACTTTGTTCCCAGGAGAAAAATTCCACTTTATCATGGGCGTGATGGCGGATAAAGACTACGAAAAAATGGTGGAGGAGCTGCTTCCGCTGGCACTTGATTTTGTGACGGTAACGGTGGAGAGTGAGCGGGCACTTCAGGCAGACAGTCTTGCCGCCTGCATTGAAAAGAAGGGTGTGACGGCATATTCCTGCGCAAATCTGAAAGAATGTTTTGATTTAAAAAAGTGGGATACGGCGCATAAAACAGTTGCATTCGGTTCACTTTACTTTATTGGGGAAGTAGAAGCATTTTTTACAAAAGTGTTTCGGAATTAAGGCAATATGACAAAATTCCTAAATTTTCGCTAAATCTACGTAATAGATTCCTATTTTAAAGACAAATTGGGTATACTATCAGAGAAATAAGGAAAATACAATTATTAGAAAGGATTGCAAGGATGGTATTCAGCAGTTTTGAATTTTTATTCCGGTTTTTGCCGGTTTTTTTATTAATATATTACATTGCACCGCGAAAGTGCAGAAATCTGGTACTTTTTACAGGAAGTATCATATTTTATACCATTGGGGAGGCACAGTACGTTGTGCTGCTTCTTTTATCTGTTATCGTCAACTATCTGCTTGCAAAACAGATGTACCCAAGGAAGGATACAGGAAGAGGCAGCAGGCAGAAGGCGCTTCTTATCCTGGCATTAATCTATAATTTTGGTATTTTATTCTTCTACAAATATAGCGGACTCGCAAAAGAACTTCCGCTTGGTATCAGCTTTTATACGTTTCAGATCAGTGCGTACATCATTGATGTTTATCGTGGAAAAATACCCGCATCAAGATCTTTTGTGAAGCTTGGAACTTATCTTACGATGTTTCCACAGTTGATAGCAGGACCGATTATCAACTATTCTGAGGTCAGTGCACAATTAAAACGCAGGATTGTGAAGCTGGAAGACTTTGAGGACGGATTAAAGACCCTTATCATCGGACTTGGTGCGAAAGTTATTGTGGCAGACCGTATCGGATTACTGTGGAATAACCTCCGGTCAGTCGGATTTGAGAGTATTTCGACACCGGCGGCGTGGCTTGGTGCATTCGCATATTCATTAGAGCTTTATTTTGACTTTGCCGGCTATTCCATGATGGCAATGGGACTTGGAAAAATGTTAGGCTTTGACATTCCGGTGAACTTCAGGCAGCCTTATATGTCCCACTCGGTATCGGAATTCTGGCGCAGATGGCACATTACGCTCGGAAGATGGTTCCGGGAATATGTGTATATTCCGCTTGGCGGAAACCGCAAGGGAACGGCACGGACATTTTTTAACCTGTTTGTGGTATGGACACTGACCGCACTGTGGCACGGTGCGGAGCCGAATTTCCTTATCTGGGGAGCGTCATTGCTCTTTTTGCTTGGAATTGAAAAATTATTTTTACTGCGTTTTCTGGAGAAACACCATGGGATTGCACATATTTATCTGCTGTTTGTAGTACCAATAACCTGGGTGGCTTTTGCAATCGAAGATGTGTCAAAACTCGGCGTCTACTTAAGCCGGATGTTTCCATTTTTTACGGAAGCGGCAGGAACGGTAAATTCCATGGATTATGTGGGGTACTTAAAAGATTATGGACCGTTATTTTTGCTCGCCATATTTTTCGCAACGTCCGTTCCGACAGCCTTTTACAAGGTGTTTAAAAAGAAATGGCTTGGAAACATCGGGGTGACGGTGATACTTGCACTGAGTTTGTATTATCTTACAGTGTCTACGAATAATCCATTTTTGTATTTTAATTTTTAGTGAGTAATTGCAGTGAGAAAGAACGGGTGAGTCAGAGTGAAGAGATTTTTGAGATGCAGGATAACGGTTGTTGTTTTTTTGGGCTGGATAGTGCTTTCCGTGATTGGTTATCTTGGACGGGACAACATTTATAAAAATTATACGATAGATATCAAAAAAACACCGTATTTTGTTCTGGTTTTCCAGGGAATCCACGATGGAATTTATCCGTGGAGCGCAGAGCCGAAGGATTTCTGGGAAAAATGGAATGAACAGCAGGGTGGAACGGAGCCGGGAAGCGAAATGGTGGCAGAGACCGAAGAGACACAGGCAACAGAGGAAATTACAGAGGCGGAAGAAACAGGTGCAACGGAGGAAGCTGGTGCTACAGAAGAATCCGGCACTACAGAGCGCGTGGATGAATCCGTGGACGATACAGAATCTGTGGGAGAGACAGAGAAACCGGAGACGAAATCGTTTGTGGATGTAGACGAAAGCTATTTTGAAGATGCTGTGTTTATCGGAGATTCAAGAACGGTCGGTTTACAGGATTACAGTGGATTAAATGCAACGTTTTATGCTACGGTGGGGCTTAATGTCTACGATATGTGGGATGAAGATTTTTGTAATTTGAACGGAAGTAAGGTTTCCCTGGAACAGGCATTATCGGTAAAGCAGTATAAAAAGGTTTATTTCCAGATTGGAATCAACGAGATGGGGCGCGGCACGATTGACACCTTTATGGAGGCGTATCAGAAATCCGTAGAGAAGTTCATGGAACTGCAGCCGGATGCCATTATCTATGTGCAGGCAATTATGAAGGTGACCAAATCCAAGTCGGACAATGACCCGATTTTTAATAATGAAGGAATTACCGCCCGCAATGAACGGATTGCCGAGCTTGCGGACGGACAGAAGATTTTCTATATAGATGAGAATGAGGTCGTGTGTGATGAATCCGGCGGATTAAACCCGGAACTTACGTTTGACAATCTGCATCTTTATGGCTCCCAGTACGGAATCTGGGTGGACTTTTTAAAGACCAAGGGAATCAAGATGGATTAGCCGTGTGTAGGCACCCATGCAGCAGCGTGGGTGCCTTCCTGCATTTTAAAATGATTTTTGTGGAAGGTGAAATATCCCTCGTCCTGTAAACGTCCCAGCTCGCTTGACATGGCACTGCGGTCGACGGACAGATAGTCGGCAAGCTGCTGGCGGTTGAACGGAATATCAAATTCGAGACTGCCCTGACGGATTGCCTCTGCGGAGAGGTAGGAGAGCAGTTTTTCTCTCGTGGTGCGCTTGGACATATGCTCTAATTTTTTACTGAGCCTGAAATTTTTCTCGGAAAGCACGGTGATGAGGTTGTGAATCAGACGGTTGTGAAATTCACAGGAGGAACCGCAGGTTGTCAGCATCTTATGAAGATTTAAAAAAAGAATTTCGGTGTTTCCGACTGCCTGGATAGAGACCTCGGACGGAACATCCGAGCGGATGGCATAGGATTCCCCGAAGATATCTCCCGGCGTACATTCTGCCATCAGATTGACATTTCCCCAGAAATCTTCCTTTAAAATATGGACATTTCCCTCGAGCACCAGGCCGATGGACTGGATGAAATCACCGTGGTGCAGAATGAAATCACCCTTGTGAAAATGTGCGTAGCGTGCCGAGAGACACCCTAACATGGAGTGAATTTCTTCCGGCGAGATTCCGGCAAAAACCGCGGAGCGTGTCAGCACGGCGTCGTATTGCTTCTGTTCCTGTTCCATAAATTTCCTCCCCAAATTGTACAAAAATTAAAAATGTTGTAAAAACAACGGATTCTTTGCGCCCATTATAGTATGATACCGTTGTCAGGTCAAGAGCATACAGATTTTAAATAGAAAACAGGAGGAAGAAAATGGTAAGACAGATTATTGAAATTGATGAGGAAAAATGTATTGGATGCGGGAAATGCGCAGATGCTTGTCATGAGGGCGCAATCGCAATGATAAATGGAAAAGCGAAACTGATGCGGGATGATTACTGCGATGGACTCGGCAACTGCCTTCCGGCATGTCCGACCGATGCAATCTCATTTGTAGAGAGGGAAGCATTAGCATATGATGAGAAAGCGGTAGAGCTGCATAAACAGATTAAGGAGCAGGCGAAGGCTGCAAACCCGCTTGCCTGCGGCTGTCCGGGAACCCAGTCGAAGAGTATTAACAGGGCTCATAAGGAAGCGGCAGAAGCGATAAACGATACAGCTGTAATGTCCGAGCTTTCCCAGTGGCCGGTGCAGATTAAGTTAGTTCCGGTAAACGCACCTTACTTTAACGGTGCCAATCTTTTGGTGGCAGCAGACTGTACTGCCTACGCGTACGGCGATTTCCACCGGAAATTTATCCGCAATCACGTAACGGTTATCGGATGCCCGAAGCTTGATGAGGGAGATTACACCGAGAAGCTGACACAGATTATCGCGAACAACGACATTAAGAGTGTGACGATTGTGCGGATGGAAGTGCCTTGCTGCGGCGGCTTAGAGCAGGCAGTCAAAAATGCACTTCAGGCGAGCGGAAAATTTATTCCGTGGCAGGTGACCGTCATTTCCACCGATGGTCAGATTTTGGAGAGATAGTTTAAAAACAGATGTTTGTAAAGTCTTTTACAGAAAGGAGAACGGATATGAGTGTAAATCAGAGAAAAGTTGCAGTAATTGGATGTGGATTTGTGGGTTCTGCCACAGCATTTGCCTTGATGGAGAGCGGACTGTTTTCCGAGATGGTGTTAATTGATGCGGACAAAAACCGCGCAGAGGGCGAAGCGATGGATATCAGCCACGGACTGCCATTTGCAAGACCGATGAAAATTTATGCCGGAGAATATGACGACATTGTGGATGCGGCAATTATCATTGTGACTGCCGGTGCAAATCAGAAGCCGGATGAAACCAGACTTGATTTGGTGCATAAAAATGTTTCGATTTATAAGAGTATTATCCCGGAGATTGCATCGCGTGGATGTGAGGGAATCCTTCTTATCGTGTCCAATCCGGTTGACATTCTGACATATGTCGCATGGAAACTTTCCGGGTTCCCGAGAAACCGTGTGCTTGGTTCCGGAACCGTTTTGGATACCGCAAGATTAAAATACAACTTAGGCGAGCACCTTGGAGTGGACAGCCGCAGTGTCCATGCGTTTATCATCGGCGAACACGGTGACAGCGAGCTTGCAGTGTGGAGCAGTGCCACAGTTTCCGGCGTTCCAATTCACAAATTCTGCGAGATGCGGGGGCATTACAATCACGATGAGGCGGCAGAGCGTATCCATGAAACGGTAAAAAATAGTGCATACGAAATCATCGAAAAGAAGCGCGCCACTTATTTTGGGGTTGCAATGGCGGTGCGCCGAATCTGCGAGTGCTTAGTGCGCGATGAAAAATCCATTCTTCCGGTTTCCAATCTGATGCAGGGAGAATTCGGAATCAGCGATATTGCACTCAGTGTTCCGGCGGTCGTCGGCGCAGACGGCGTGGAAAATATCGTTCCGGTATCGTTAAACGAGGAAGAACTCGAGAAGCTTCAGGCGTCTGCGGCGACTTTAAAAGAGATTGCAGAAACCGTTTTATAAAATCCGGTAATAAAATTTCCTTTTTTTCACATACTGATTGCAGAAACTATCATCGTATGTGAAAGGGGAAACGGATGTCATTAAAAATTTCAATTACAGATGTACACGCAAGACAGATTTTGGATTCCAGAGGAAATCCGACGGTAGAGGTTGAGGTCACAGCGGAGACGGAGACGACCGGAAAGAAAATCACGGCAAGGGAGTCTGTACCTTCCGGCGCAAGTACCGGGCAGTTTGAGGCGATTGAGCTGCGGGACGGGGACGACAATTATTTCGGACTTGGTGTCAAAAAGGTCGTAGAGCACGTCAATACCAAAATCCGCGAGGCATTACTTGGGCAAAATGTGTTAAACCAGGCAATGCTTGACCGCATTATGGTGGAGCTTGACGGAACGGATAACAAGGGAAGCCTTGGTGCAAACGCTATTTTAGGTGTATCGCTTGCCTGCGCAAAGACTGCGGCAAAAGCGCTTGATATGCCGCTTTACCGCTATATCGGCGGTGTGGGGGCAAAGCTTTTGCCGGTTCCGATGATGAATGTCATTAACGGAGGCGCGCATGCGAAAAATCCGCTTGATTTTCAGGAATTTATGATTCTTCCGGCAGGAGCGGGAAGCTACAGCGAGGCGCTTCGGATGGGAACCGAGGTCTATCATTTTTTGCGGCAGATTTTAAATGAAGAAGGACTTTCTACAGCTATCGGAGATGAGGGCGGATTTGCACCGGATTTGGCGGATGCAAAAGAGGTGTTCCGTTATCTCTCCCGTGCGGTGGAAAAAGCGGGCTACCGTGTTGGCATAGATGTTGTGTTTGCGATGGATGCAGCGGCAAGTGAGCTTTATGATGAAAAGAGCGGCAGCTACAAGTTTGCAGGAGAACAGGTGGAGCGGAGCACAGAGGAAATGATTGCCTTTTACGAGACGCTTATTAAGGAGTTCCCGTTAGTGTCCATTGAGGACGGACTGCACGAGGATGACTGGGAGGGCTGGAAAGAGCTTACCGCGCGCCTTGGAGATAAAATCCAGCTTGTCGGCGACGACTTTTTTGTCACAAATCCAAAGCGGATTAAATGTGGAATCAAGCTTGATACGGCAAATGCCGTGCTGATAAAAGTCAATCAGATTGGAACGGTCACAGAGGCACTCGATGCGATATTTATGGCAAAAAGTGCGGGAATGCGCACCGTGATTTCCCATCGTTCCGGCGAAACGGAGGATGCGTTTATCGCGGACCTTGCCGTTGCGGTAAATGCCGGACAGATTAAGACGGGTGCACCGTGCCGCAGTGAGCGGACGGCAAAATACAACCAGCTTTTGCGCATTGAGGAAGAGCTTGATGCACAGGCGGAATTTATCGGAAGCAGCTATATGGGATGCCGTTATTTCCCGGCTTCACAGGAGCATTGTCCGACGGATGGAGTCTCTTCTTAAAAAAATGGTTGAAAATGCCATGACTTCATGCTATAATATAAAAAGTTATGAGTTGACAACCTTAGGGAGGAAATCATCGTGGCAGTTTTAAAGACAATTTTGACCGTTATTTTCATATTGATCAGCCTTGCATTGACTGTAATCATTCTGATGCAGGAAGGAAAATCCGCAGGACTTGGCGCAATCGCCGGAGCAGCAGACACCTACTGGGGAAAGAACAAAGGACGTTCCGTTGAAGGTATGCTGGTAAAATGGACAAAGATTTGTGTAATCTTGTTCCTGGTAATCGCTGCAGTATTAAATATGGGAATTTTCTAAGAAACATGGAGGCTGTCGTTTGGACAGCCTCTTTTTTGATGGAGGAGAGATGGAGAAAGAACTTTTAAAAGAGCGGATGGACACGATTTACGGTTTCATCTGTGATGAACTATATGTGCCGATGAAGGCAAAAGAGATTGCCATCGTGCTAAATATCCCAAAGCAGCAGCGCATGGAGCTTCAGCAGGTCTTAGATGCACTCGAGGCAGAGGGAAAGATTGAGGTATCGGCAAAGGGCAAATATAAAAAGGCAGAGGGCAAGTTTTTAACCGGCGTTTTTACCGCACATCCGAGAGGGTTTGGATTTGTGACGGTAGAAGGGGAGACGGAGGACATTTTTATCCCGGAATCCCAGGTAAATGGAGCTTTTCATACCGATACCGTACAGGTTGCCATTACCGGTGAGAGCGCAGAGCGCGGCGGAAAAGGAAAGCGGCGCGAGGGAAAGGTCGTAAAGATTCTTGCCAGAGGGGCAGAGCAGATTGTCTGTACCTATGAGAAGAGCAAAACCTTCGGGTTTGCCGTGCCGGATAATCCAAAGTTTGCAACGGATATTTTTATTCCACAGGAGCGCTCAAAAGGCGCTGTGACCGGGCATAAGGTTGTAGTCGAGATTACTGATTACGGCAGCGAACGAAAGAAACCGGAAGGAAAAGTAGTGGAAATTCTCGGGCATATCAATGACCCGGGAACGGATATTCTTTCTGTTGTGCGTGCCTATAACCTTCCGGTGGAGTTTCCGGAAAAAGTGTTAAATCAGGTGGAGCGCGTTTCAAATGAGGTGAGCACCGCAGATATGGCAGGACGCATGGATATCCGTGACTGGCAGACCGTGACCATCGACGGGGAGGATGCAAAGGACCTTGACGATGCCATTACCCTTACAAGGGAGGGGGAGCGTTATCGCCTGGGCGTGCATATTGCGGATGTCTCGAATTATGTGCAGGAAAAAAGTGCGCTTGACGTGGAAGCGCTAAAGAGAGGAACCTCGGTGTATCTGGTTGACCGTGTCATTCCGATGCTGCCGCATAAACTGTCAAACGGTATCTGTTCGCTAAATGCAGGAGAAAACCGACTGGCATTAAGCTGTATCATGACGATTGACGCAAAGGGAAATGTGGTTGACCATAAAATTGCAGAGACGGTAATTAAGGTTGACCGCCGCATGAGTTATACAAGTGTAAAAAAGATTCTTGAGGACCATGACGAGGCAGAATGTAAAGAGTACGAAGAGTTAGTGCCGATGTTTGAGCTGATGCAGGAACTGGCTGCCATTCTGCGTCAGAAGCGGATGAAACGTGGATCGATTGATTTTGATTTCCCGGAAACAAAAATTATTCTCGATGCAGATGGCAAGCCGGTGGACATCAAGCCATATGAGCGGAACGTGGCAACCAAGATTATCGAAGATTTCATGCTGATTGCAAATGAGACGGTTGCACAGGATTATTTCTGGCAGGAGCTTCCGTTTGTATACCGGACGCACGATAACCCGGACACGGAGAAAATCAGAAAGCTTTCAACGTTTATCAATAATTTCGGTTACTCGATTCATATCGGGCAGGATGAGGTACACCCGAAAGAGTTACAGAAACTGCTACAGAAGATAGAGGGAACACCGGAGGAAGCATTAATCAGCCGCCTGACACTGCGTTCCATGAAGCAGGCAAAATACACGACAGAGGGAACCGGGCATTTTGGACTGGCAACTTCCTATTACTGTCATTTTACATCGCCGATTCGCCGTTACCCGGATTTGCAGATTCACCGCATTATCAAGGATAATCTTCGCGGACGGATGAATGAAAAGCGCATTACGCATTATGAAAAAATTCTGCCGGAGGTTGCGAAGCAGTCCAGCGAGATGGAACGCCGTGCAGATGAGGCGGAGCGTGAGACCGATAAACTGAAAAAAGTGGAATATATGTCGGAGCGGATTGGTAATATTTATGAGGGCGTCATTTCCGGTGTGACAGAGTGGGGCTTTTATGTGGAACTGCCAAACACGGTAGAGGGACTGGTACATGTAACCACGCTTGTAGATGACTATTTCCATTATGACGAGCGCACCTATGAGCTCATCGGCGAGACCACGAACATGCGCTATAAGCTGGGACAGAAGGTCAAAGTCATGGTGACAGGAACAGATAAGCTGATGCGCACGATTGATTTCTCAGTAGTATCGGCAGAAGCGGAAAGCGTGTCGTAAGACGCGGTTTTTTGTGCCAGCATAAACGTATTTTGAGACTTGCGGAATCGGTGAAAATACAGTATAATACAATAACCGGAGGTAATAGACATGGCAAAGGCAGAGAAAAAGTTAATAGCGAACAACAAGAAAGCCTATCATGACTATTTCCTGGATGAGCGCTTTGAAACAGGAATTGAGCTTCACGGAACAGAAGTGAAATCGCTCCGTATGGGAAAGTGCAGTATCAAGGAGGCTTTTATCCGAATTGAAAAGGAAGAGGTCATCATCTACGGAATGCACATCAGCCCGTATGAGAAGGGGAATATCTTCAACAAAGACCCTCTTCGCCCGAAAAAACTGTTGATGCACAAATCCGAAATCCGCAAGTTGATTGGGAAAATCAAAGAAAAAGGGTATACACTTGTTCCGGTGGAAGTATACTTTAAAGGAAGTCTTGTGAAAGTGGAAATCGCACTGGCGCGAGGCAAAAAGCTCTATGACAAGCGGCAGGATATCGCCAAGAAGGATATGCGCCGGGAGGCAGAGCGGGATTTCAAGGTAAGAAATCTGTAAATATCTGGGCTTGTAATGGTTTCGACAGGGATCATGAAGCTGGAGAAGCGAGTCGCATGCAATGCGTTAAATGGCAAACTTAAAATTAAACGCTGAAGATAATTTAGCGGTTGCAGCCTAGTTGCTGCAACTTGGCTGCCTAAGGGCAGCAGTCTGACCTAGAGCACTCACACTTTAGGACCCAGGCTTCGACTATGTGAGAAACGACACGGGCAAAGCTTTGAGCCCGTGGGCGTAATATGAAGCTACTGAAACCGTAAGGGTGTCTGCTCCCGTGCGGCAGAGGGAATGTCAAAGAACAGAATACGCTCGTAGAAGGACAGGGGATTGGTTTTTGGACACGGGTTCGACTCCCGTCAGGTCCACTCCAAAGAAAATGCCTGAAATCTTGGAAAGAAGTGATTTTTCCAGGGTTTCAGGCATTTTTATGTGGTTGTTTTATAGGGTGGAATTATGTGTGATCTGTGAGATAATAAAAATAGCAACTTGTTATCCACTTACCTTAAGCTAAGGAGGTCTGCACATGGGATTTTATGAAAAAGCTTTCTAAAACCTTAGCGTGGGTGGAAGGACTACAGATTGACTGTGGCTGGAATTGTTGGTAAGATGAGTTGGAAAACAGGACGAAAAGCGTTATAATAGAGAAAAGGAACCACAGGGAAAGCACGCCAAAGAGGGTGGGATGAACATGGGGACAGAAGCACTGAAAAAAGATCTCAGAGAGAAAATAATATCCTGTCAGTATCACAAAAGAATACAGGGGATTGGAAATCTGCTGGATGCGTATGACAGCCAGCTGGCGGAAAATAGTACAGGAGAAGAACTTGCAGAGGCAGCTTTTTTCCGGGGAGAGGCATCCTTTTGGATGGGACGTTATACGGATACGGTAGAATTTCTGACCAAGAGTATTGGAATGAAGAAAAACAGAGAGTACGAGTATCTGGATATACAGGCATACAATGTGCTTGGTATGGTGTTTTCTTTCGTGGGATATGAAACCGTTGCGCTGACCAATTATTTACAGGCAGCGAAAACGGCAGAGAAGAATCAGGATATAGAGGATGAAGTGGTCGTGCTTTTAAATGCAGGACTTTTGTATGCCGGACTTGGTGATTATCGAAAGGCGATAGAGTATGTGCAGAAAGCATATCAGATTGCAGGAGGTGATTATGTCAAGCCCAATATAGAACTTCTGGTTTTGTGTATGGTACAAAAGGCGCAGTTTCTGTGCAGAATGGAACGTTATGAGGAGGCGCTTCGGGTACAAAAGGAGATCGCTTCCTATTCTTATCTTGTCTCGGAGGATGATTTCTGGCTGCCCAGAGCCGTCCTGGATACCTATCTGGCAGAACACGCAGGTGAAACAGAGCGGGCGGATAAAAGGATCGCGCAGATCAGGGAATTTTTCAGGCAGGATAACAGCTATTTGGAACAGATCGATGCCTATACGGATTTTTGCGGCTATCTGATCCAGAAAAACAGAAAAGAGGCAGCAAGAGACTTTTTAAATCAGCTCCATGAGAAATTACAGCCGACTGAATTTATCCAGCTTCAGATGAGACTGGAAGGACTGGAAGTGCAGTACCAGAAGAAATATGCCGATGAGCAGGAGTATCTGGAGTCGTGTGGCAGATTTGTAAAAGAACAGCAGGAATATGAACGCACATTAAAATTGTTCCGGAAACAGAATCTTGCGCATATTGAGAGCTTACAGGAGATCGAAGAGGAACGGCAGGAGTTCGAGATCAAGAGCAGATGTGATCTTGCAACCGGACTGTTAAACAAACAGACTTTTGAATATGAAGTGGAACACTATCTGGAGGCACGCAACCGAAATGTAACGGATGTATTTGTGCTGATCGACATTGATGATTTCAAACTGGTAAATGACCGGTATGGGCATCTGGTCGGGGATGAGGTGATCGTCCGCCTTGCGGGGATCATGAAAGAACGTTTCCATGAAAACTGTTTCTGTGGCAGATTTGGCGGAGACGAATTTGTCATATTGATGAAAGAAATTTCAGATATGGAAGAGGTAGAGCAGAGAGTCGAACAGCTCAGGGAGGATTTTTCCGGGATCGGGTTTGGAAAGAAGCAGAATGCCTACTGCACAGTGAGTGTTGGCGTTTCTTATAACAGAGGGATCGATACCTCTTTTAAAACCATGTTTTCCTGTGCAGATGAAGCAATGCTAAAGGCAAAAGAATACGGTAAGAACAGAGTCGCATTTTATGAAATAAAACGAGGATTGTTAAGGTATGTTGAGTAAAAACAAGATAGTAGTCGGCGGATTTGTATTTGAAAACGAGGAGGAGGCAGCGCAGGCACAAAAAGAGGTAAAAGGGATCCAGTACATAAAGTCAAAGACCAATATGGACGACCCGCAGATGGTGTTGCAGATCTATAATAAGATCATCCAGCAGCAGCTGTTTGAAACGGCAGTAGGATTTGCTTATTTAAAGGATCTGCAGGAATACCTGATCACGGTACCTTATGTGGCAAAAGAGGATGTGCTGCCAATCCCGGTCCATCATAAAGCATTGGAGAGGAGTCTGAAAAAAAAGAAAAAGACACCTGCCAAAGCGGAGAAATCTGTGGCAAAACCTGGGAAAAAAGAGTTGAGCCGTGTAGAGAACCAATACAAAAACAGATTTCATGTGACACTTTTTCTGGCAGTTGTTATGGCAATCAGCATGGCGGGGATGCTCCTTATTACATTAAACAGTAATAACTTAAATATTTTAAATTACGAAAATGAACTCATCAACCGCTACGAAAATTGGGAGAAAGAACTAGATGACAGGGAAGCAGTGATCAAACAGCGGGAAGAAGAACTTGGCGTGCATAATGAATAAATTTCAAAAGGAGGACAAGCTGTCACAGATAATTCATAAAAAGCTGATATGATACAACTGGAAAAGAAAGGATGAGACTTGAGATGGATAAATTAAAAATTCTGGTAGTAGATGATGAGAGCAGAATGAGGAAACTGGTAAAAGATTTCCTGGTCCGTGAAAATTATGAAGTATTGGAGGCAGGAGACGGAGAAGAGGCCTTGGATGTCTTCTATAAAGAAAAAGATATTGCATTGATATTGCTGGATGTGATGATGCCGAAATTAAACGGTTGGGATGTCTGTAGGGAGATCAGGGAGACCTCGAAAGTGCCGATCATCATGTTGACGGCAAAGGGAGAGGAAGAGGACGAATTAAACGGATTTGGACTGGGCGTAGATGAATACATTTCCAAGCCGTTCTCACCGAAGATCCTTGTGGCGCGGATTGGTGCGATCCTGCGGAGAACCGGAAAACAGGAAGAAGAAAAACAGTTGTCGGCAGGTGGCATTGTCATTGACCAGACTGCACACATGGTAACCGTGGATGGCAGAGGCATTGATTTAAGCTTCAAAGAATTTGAACTGCTCACTTATTTTATTGAGAATCAGGGTGTTGCGTTATCCAGAGAAAAAATTCTCAATCATGTCTGGAATTATGATTATTTTGGAGATGCCAGAACGATTGACACACATGTAAAGAAACTCCGTGCAAAGATCGGGGAAAAAGGCGATTATATTAAGACAATCTGGGGAATGGGATATAAGTTCGAGGTGGACAACAACTAGTACTAAAATCCTAAAAGATATTGACAATGGAAAAGACAAAGAATAAACTTTTATTACATAACAAAACAAAAGAGAGACGAGCCTATCCGGGGTCTCTAACCAGCAAGATCGTGGCGATCATCATCGGACTTGTGGCAGGAACGATCTTACTGTGCTGGATCTTAAACAATGCTTTTCTGGAGAAGTATTATGTGATGAATCAGCAGAATACGTTGTGGAACGGCTTTGAACGGATGAATGATGCGAGTGAAGACGGAACATTATACAGCAGTGATTTTGATGTGGAGTTTGATAACCTGTGTGCCAACGGCAATATCACAGTGATGATCATCAGTTCCGACCGGTCAATCATGCGTTCTTCGGTCAACAACACGCAGAAGATGCTGATCGAATTTACCGATATCCTGTTCGGGGAGCGCAATAACGAGACTACGATACTGGCGCAGAGTGACAATTATGTGATCCAGCGTCAGAGAGATACCAGACTCGACTCCGAGTATCTAGTGTTATATGGTACACTTTCCGATGGTAATCTGATCCTGATGCGCTCTGCATTAGAGAGTATCCGGGAAAGCGTTAAGATCAGTAACCGTTTCTTAATGTTAGTCGGAGTGTTGTCGGTGATCATCAGTACGGTCGTGATCGTATTTGTGTCCAGAGGCATCACAATGCCGCTGTTAGAGCTCACCAATATCTCAAAGCGCATGACAGAGCTTGATTTTGAAGCAAAGTACACGCCGAAAGCCAGACGGAAAAATGAGATTGATGAACTGGGTGAGCACATGAATGAACTGTCCATGGCGTTAGAGCGGACGATATCCGAATTAAAAAGTGCCAACAATCAGTTACAGATCGATATTGATAAAAAGACACAGATCGATGAGATGCGAAAAGAGTTCTTATCAAATGTATCACACGAATTGAAAACACCACTGGCACTGATACAGGGCTATGCGGAGGGATTAAAGGAATGCATCAATGATGATGAGCAGAGCCGTGATTTTTACTGCGAGGTCATCATGGATGAGGCGGATAAAATGAACCGCATGGTAAAGAAGCTTCTGACATTAAATCAGCTTGAGTTTGGCAATGAGACGATAACGATGGAACGTTTTGATCTGGCAGAACTGATCCGCGGTGTGGTAAATTCTTCCGGGATTCTTTTAAATCAAAACGGAATCACTCTTACTTTTTTGGGAAATGAGCCGATATTTGTATGGGCAGATGAATTTAAAGTAGAAGAAGTTGTGACAAACTACCTGAGCAATGCGATACATCATGCAGATGGAGAAAAACGCATTTCCATTACCTGTGAGACTATGGAAAACAAAGTGCGTGTCAGTGTATTTAATACTGGAAAACCAATCCCAGACGAAGACATCGACAATATCTGGATCAAGTTTTATAAAGTAGATAAAGCGAGAACCAGAGAATACGGCGGCAGCGGAATCGGACTTTCTATTGTAAAAGCAATCATGGATTCGTTCCATCAGCAGTGTGGTGTCATCAACCACGAGGATGGGGTGGAGTTCTGGTTTGAACTGGAAACAGGAAAACCGTCATGTTGCTGAAATTCTAGTTGCTATATTTTTACAAAAATGCTAACATAAAGTATAGTATACAGACATATGTGAGGAAACCTATGAAAATATCAAAAATAAAAACAGTAGCAGCATTGACTGCAATGACAGTGCTGTTGTCAGGGTGCGATGCACCTTATGAATTGACGGAGACAGAAGAAGGCATTATTACCAACTATGCAGCGCATGTGGTTACAAAGTTCAATACCGATCAGGATCAGGGACTTACCTATGTGGATCAAAGTACGTTAGAGGACACAGAAGAGCCAGAGGATGTGGCGGTTCCTGAAGATACAGAGAGTTCTACAGAAATGCAGATGGTACCAGGAGCCGGTGGACAGTCAGATGAAGGAAATGTGGCAGATGCTGGTGCAACAGGGCTCACTGATCTGTTTGGAACGGATGCTGTCAGCGTAGATTATGCCGGAGCAGAGCTTACACCGAGTTATGTAGAGGACACCTATTATGCAGTGGATGCAGATGCGGGTAAAACATATCTTGTTCTGAAGTTTAACTTAACAAACAACGGAACGGAAAATGCCGATGTAGATCTGCTTGCGGGAGCACCATCATTCCGTATTAAGCTTGCAGATGGTACATCAGCCAAGGCAGAACTTACCATGCTTTTGGAGGATTTCTCGACTTATCAGGGAACCATCTCTGCGGGTGAGACGAAACAGACGGTTTTATTATTCCAGGTACCGGATACAATGACCGAGGTGTCGGACTTCACATTAGAAGCAACCATGAATGGAACGAGTTACCAAATTGTTTTGTAAAATAAGTACTTTTGTGCTATAATAAAATACAATAGAATTGAAAATATAATGTGTCAGATGCGCCATATGACACATGGGAGGAGAGATATCGATGGATACGAATATACTTTTAGAGTCAGGAACGAACGAGCTGGAGGTTTTGGAATTTACTCTGGGAAATAATCATTACGGGATCAATGTTGCAAAGATCAGAGAGATTTTAACATATCAGCCGATTACGCCGGTGCCAAATTCGCATCCGAGCGTAGAAGGTATCTTTATGCCACGTGATACCATGATCACTGTTGTTAATTTAAAGAGATGTCTTGGCATGGCAGAGACCGGTGATGGAGAGGGATTATTTATCATTACCAACTTCAACAAATTAAATATTGCATTTCATGTTGATGCGGTCATCGGAATCCATCGTGTGTCATGGGAGTCCATCATCAAACCGGACTCAACCATCAATACCGAGGAAAACAGCGCATCTACTGGTGTGATCAAATTAGATAATAAACTGATCATTATTCTGGATTTCGAGAAGATTGTAACCGATATCAGTCCGGAAACAGGTCTTAAAGTATCAGATATGGAAAATATGCCAAGCCGTGAGAGATGTGATTCACCAATTTTGATCGCAGAGGACTCGCCACTGCTCAGCAAGCTGATCACCGACTGTCTGAAAAAAGCAGGATATACCAACCTGATTGTTACCATGAATGGGCAGGAAGCATGGGACAAGTTAAACGAATTGAAAAAAGCAGGAAATGTGTGTGACAAGGTTCACTGCATTATTACAGATATTGAGATGCCTTTGATGGATGGTCATCGTCTTACCAAACTGGTTAAGACAGATGATGTGATGAAAAAGATCCCATTGATTATTTTCTCTTCTCTTGTAAATGAAGAGATGCGGATTAAAGGAGAACAATTAGGAGCAGATGCACAGTTGACAAAACCGGAAATCGGCAATCTTGTATCAGCAATTGATAGCTTGATTGATAAAAGCATTGACTAAGGCTGAAGGAAAGAAGGGGATGTGATAAACAATCACATCCCCCGATTAAGTTATGGGTAGCGGAGGTACAGAATGGGCGAATCAGAGGATTATTTAGACGGATTATTGGATTCTGTAGTAAAAGAAGCAAAGGAAAACGGGGAGAGTAAAGGAGATTCTATGCAGTCAGAAGAAGAATTTATGAAAGATTTTGAAAATGAGATAGCTTCGGATGGAAATGAAGATGATTTCTTAAAACAGTTTGAAAAAGAAATTGATTCAGATCCATCGGATAAAGGCAATGCAAATGATGATCTTTTCTTTGAAAATGTGAATGATATCGTAGATGGCGTAAAGCAGGAAATGCAGGACAAAGCGCAAACAGAGGATTCCACAGATGATCTGGATGCACTGGTTAAGGAGGCAGCCGCTAAGGAAGAAGCAGTGGCAGAGGAGGAAAAACAGGTGGATCATGACCAGGATCTGATGGATTTATTAAAATCAGAAGATGGACTTTCAGATATCGGAGATATGTTAAATGCAGATGAAGCAGGCGAAAGCATAGAAGATGATGGACTGAGTGGATTTGATGATATCTCAGAGGTATCAGAAGATGATGAAAAGCCAGAAGAAACAGAAGCGGAAACTGCGGCAGAAAAACCGAAAAAAGAGGGATTTTTTGCAAAATTAGGCAAAATTCTGTTTGGTGAGGATGAGGACGAAGAAGAAAAAACAGAAGAGAAAGTTTCCTTAGAGAGAACAGCAATGCCGGACATCGAGGATCTTACTGACGAGAACCTTCAGATTTTACAGTCCTTAGAAGGTACTCCTGAGGCTGCAGAGGAACCACAGGAAAAAGAGCCGACTCCGGAAGAGATTAAGGCAAAGAAAAAAGAAGAGAAGAAGAAAAAGAAAGAAGAAAAAGAGAAAAAGAAAAAAGAGAAGAAAGAACAGAAGGCGAAGAAACCGAAAAAGGAACGTCCGAAAAAAGAAAAACTGCCAAAAGAACCGGATCTGACACCGCCACTTCCCAAGGTTCCGGTTATACTGATCTTTATCATGGCAGCATCGTTCTTTGCACTGGTTATGATCGCTACCAATCTGCTTGGATATTCTAACAGCTTTACAGAGGCTGCGGATGCCTACAGCAAAGGAAATTATGAGGAGGCATATCAGCAGGTAGCAGGCGTAAATGTAAAAGAAGCCGATTCTGGAGAATATGAGAAATACAAGATCGTTGCAACCATCGATTCTGAATATAAAGCATATGAGAGCCTCATGCAGGGAGAGGTCTATGACATGGCATTGGATTCACTGATCCGTGCAATCGGAAGATGTGATAAATACGAGCAGGATGCTGCTACATACGGCTGTGCCGGAGAAGTGGAAAAGATAAAAGCACAGGCGGTGGAAGCACTTGCAATCTTTGGGATCAGCGAAGAGGATGCCATGAACTTATACGGTATCGAAGATCGTAAGGAATATTCCAAAGAAATCTACAATGTATTAACGGCTGCAGGATTAGAAAAGGTGACAGAAGAATGATAGCGATCATTGACTATGATGCAGGAAATCTGAAAAGTGTGGAAAAAGCATTGCTTTCTCTGGGACAGGAATGTGTTGTCACGAGAGACTTCAAAGAGATCGAACAGGCGGATAAAGTGATCCTGCCGGGCGTCGGTTCCTTTGGACAGGCAATGGAGCAGCTAAAAAAATTCGAACTGGACAAGGTCTTAAAAGAGATCCCGGACAGTGGAAAACCATTTCTTGGGATTTGTCTTGGCTTACAGCTTTTGTTCGAGCGAAGCGAAGAGAGCGAGGGTGTGGAAGGTCTTGGCATACTAAAGGGAGAGATCTTACGCATCCCGGATAAAGAGGGATTGAAGATCCCGCATATCGGATGGAACTCTCTCGACCTGCAGGGAAATGGAAGACTGTTTGCAGGATTAGAGGAACATCCGTATGTGTATTTTGTCCATTCTTATTATCTGAAAGCGGCAGAGGAGAGCATCGTAAAGGCAACAACGGACTACAGTGTGCGTATTCATGCTTCAGTAGAGCAGGGAAATATCTTTGCATGTCAGTTCCATCCGGAAAAGAGTGGAAGTGTAGGATTACAGATCCTGAAGAATTTTGCTGAAATATAAGGAGGAATCGGGATGTTTACCAAAAGAATCATTCCCTGTCTGGATGTAAACAACGGACGTGTCGTAAAAGGAGTAAATTTTGTCAACCTGCGGGATGCAGGAGATCCGGTTGAGATCGCAGCGGCTTATGATAAGGCGGGGGCAGATGAACTGGTATTTCTCGATATCACAGCAACCTCAGATGCCAGAGAGACGGTCGTGGATATGGTGCGCAAAGTGGCAGAAAAAGTGTTTATCCCATTTACAGTCGGAGGTGGGATTCGTACGGTAGAAGATTTTAAGGTATTGCTGCGGGAAGGTGCAGATAAGATCTCGATCAATTCCTCAGCGATCAACCGACCGGAACTGATTTCGGAGGCGGCAGATAAATTTGGCAGCCAGTGCGTAGTGGTTGCGATTGATGCCAGAAAACGGGAAGATGGCTCCGGATGGAATGTTTACAAAAATGGTGGCAGGATCGACGTTGGGATCGATGCTGTTGAATGGGCAAAAAAAGCAGACGAGCTTGGCGCAGGAGAGATTCTTTTGACCAGCATGGACTGTGATGGCACCAAGGCAGGCTACGATATTGAGCTGACACGCCAGATCGCACAGAATGTATCTATCCCGGTGATCGCATCCGGTGGAGCCGGAACAAAGGAGCATTTTTATGAGGCTCTGACCGAGGGCATGGCAGATGCGGCACTGGCAGCATCACTGTTCCACTATAAAGAACTGGAGATCAAAGAAGTAAAAGATTATTTGGCAGGACGGGGTGTTTCCGTCAGAAGGTAAGAACATGGCAATGATTACAAATGACTGGTTACCAGCCATACAGGGTGAATTTAAAAAGCCGTATTACAGACAATTATTTGAATTTGTAAAAGAAGAATATAGCAGGGCGGTTGTATATCCGCCGGCAGATGATATTTTTAATGCGATGCACTTTACACCGCTCAGCGAGGTAAAGGTGCTGATCTTGGGACAGGATCCGTACCATAATGTAAATCAGGCACATGGACTCAGCTTTTCCGTTCTGCCATCACAAAAAGAGATACCGCCATCCTTACAGAATATCTACAAAGAGTTACAGGATGACTTGGGATGTAAGATTCCAAACAACGGTTACCTTAAAAAGTGGGCAGATCAGGGTGTATTGCTGTTGAACACAGTGCTCACTGTCCGTGCACATCAGGCGAATTCTCATCAGGGAAGAGGCTGGGAACAGTTTACGGATGCGATCATTCAGGCAGTCAATGCGCAGGAACGACCGATCGTGTATATGCTGTGGGGGAGACCGGCACAGAGCAAGATCCCGATGTTAAATAATCCCAAACATCTGATTCTGACCGCACCACATCCAAGTCCGTTGTCTGCGTATCGAGGATTTTTCGGTTGCAAGCATTTCAGCCAGGCAAATGAATTTTTAAAAAGTCATGGGATAGAGCCGATTGACTGGCAGATAGAAGATATCTAAAAAATCCCTATAAATGAGGAGTGCCCGGACATCCTTTCGGATGATCCGGGCTATTATGAAAAAATCTATCAAATATATGATAACAAATGATCTGTTAATTTATTTGATAAATATACTATAACAGTTATATATGAATAAACTATGAACAAGTGGTAAACAATTACATATTTTTTGTGTATAATTACTGCATGGAAAAGAAATGCAAACAGTTTTTTGTAAAAAAGTAACAGAAAAGGAAACACTTGCAAAAGCTAAATGTTCGGGGTAAAATGACGATATATAGAGTAGAAGGAACAAGACATGGAAGTCGCATAGAAGCAAGGGAGTGATTTTATGACAACGATCAATTCATTATTTTCAAGTATGAACACAGCTGATAACAGTTCATCTGGTTCTGGGGATTTTCTTGGAATCAGCTATACCGATTATGCAAGTATTAAGAATGGAAGCTATCGAAAACTGGTTTCTTCTTATTATGAGAAAGAACTGGAAGAGTCAGGTGTTTCATCTTCTTCTACATCAAAAGACAGTGAGCAGACACTGACCTCTATCCAGAAGGCAGCGGATAACTTAAAGACATCTGCCCGGACATTACTGGATAAGGGAAGCAAATCACTGTTTACATCCAAGACAGATGAAAAAGGCAACAGTTACACAGACTATGATACCGATGCGGTATACAAGGCAGTCAAGAATTTTGTTGACAATTACAACGAGACGGTGGATGCAGCAACAGAATCCGATACGATGAGTATCCTGCGTACCGCCAAAAATATGGTTTCGTTTACCTCTGCCAATGAAAAAGCATTGTCTGAGGTTGGTATCATAGTTGGCTCTGACAATAAGCTTTCTATTGATGAAGATAAATTCAAGAGCGCAAGCAAAGCACGTGTGCAGTCTTTGTTCCAGTCATCCGGCGGTTATGCATATCAGATCAGTGCAAAGGCAACCAGCTTAAAGAGTTATGCGGCAACGGAGGCAAAGAAAGCAGGAAGTACCGATAAGGCATCCAGTTATAAGGCAGGCATTACTTCAACTTCTACATCCAAAGATACCTCTAAGACACTTGGAAGTATTCAGGAAGCGGCAGACGAGGCATCCAAATCATTGGAGAAGCTCTTAAAGACCGGAAGCAGTTCTGTATTTGAGAAAGTGACAAAAACCGACGAGAATGGTCAGAAAGTGACCGATTACGATAAGGATGCAATCTACAAATCAGTCAAGAGTTTTGTAAAAGATTACAACAAGCTTGTGGATGAGACGGAAGATTCAGATACCAGCAGTATCCTTCAGGCAAGAAAGACTATGATAAATCAGACCAAGGCAAACAAGACAGCGCTTGCAGCCGTTGGCATCACGATCGATTCAGATAACAATCTTTCCATCAACGAAGAGAAGTTTAAGAATGCGGACATGACAAAGGTAAAAGATCTGTTTCAGGGAGTGAACAGCTTCGGTGACAAGACGAAGACACAGATCACAAAGATCAATACCTATGCAGAGAAAGAAGCAGCAAAGGCAAATACTTACAGTGATACAGGCTCTTACAGCAATAACTATACTTCCGGCGACTGGTACAATTCCTACATTTAAGAAACGGACTTGTCAAAATGAATAAAACATGCGATGATAAAGCATGTAATGATGAGGGTGTCTCCCAAGTTTTTGCGGGACACCCTGTTTTTGTTATTTGAGAAAAATCAGCAAAGCAGTAGAATGAGAGGAAAAATGGCAGCAAAAAAGGTTGTAGTAGGCATGTCCGGAGGAGTGGATTCCTCGGTAGCAGCTTATTTATTAAAAGAACAGGGATATGATGTAGTCGGCGTTACCATGCAGATCTGGCAGGACGAGGACGAGTTTACACAGGAGCAGAATGGTGGCTGCTGTGGATTAAGTGCGGTAGATGATGCCAGAAGAGTGGCAGACCGGCTTGGGATTCCTTATTATGTAATGAATTTTAAACAGGAATTTAAGTGCAATGTCATGGATTATTTTGTGACAGAATATCTGCAGGGAAGAACTCCAAATCCCTGCATCGCATGCAACCGCTATGTAAAATGGGAGGCATTGTTAAACCGTAGTTTGGAGATCGGGGCAGATTATATTGCCACCGGACATTACGCGAGGATCGAACAGCTTGAAAATGGACGGTATGCGATCAAAAATTCTGTGACCGCGGCAAAAGATCAAACATACGCCTTATATAATCTGACTCAGAAACAGCTTTCCCATACATTGATGCCGGTCGGCGATTATTCCAAGGATGAGATCCGTAAGATCGCGGAAGAAATCGGACTGCTTGTGGCACATAAAAAAGACAGTCAGGAGATCTGTTTCATCCCGGACAATGATTATGCCGGATTTATCGACAGGGAGTGTGGCATGCAGGTACCGCCGCCGGGTAATTTTGTGTCAACGACAGGAGAAATCCTCGGCAGACATAAGGGAATTACCCACTATACGATCGGACAGAGAAAAGGACTTGGGATTGCGTTAGGACGTCAGGTGTTCGTCACCGAGATCCGAAAAGACACCAACGAAGTTGTACTTGGCAGTAATGAAGAGGTGCATACAAAAGAACTTTACGCCAACCATCTGAACTTTATGGCAGTGCCAGATTTTAAAGACGGTATGGTCTTTAAGGCAAAGATCCGGTATTCCCATGAGGGAAGCATGTGTAAGGTGACCAGAACAGGCGAAGACGAGATCCGGTGTGACTTTTTGGAACCGGTACGCGCCGTGACACCGGGACAGGCAGTGGTACTTTATGATGGAGATTATGTAGCGGGTGGAGGAAGCATTATCCGCTGACAAATGTTTGGAATAAGGCATCTTTTTAGCAGAATGGAGCATAAAACGATATGACAAGAGAGGAATTTCAGACACTTACAGCAGAACGAATTGTATTATTGGATGGGGCGACAGGAACAAACCTGCAAAAGGCAGGAATGCCGGTCGGTGTATGCCCGGAACAGTGGATATTAGAAAATCCGGAAGTACTGGTAGGATTGCAGAAAGCCTATGTGGCGGCTGGAACGGATATTCTGTTTGCACCGACATTTACAGCAAACCGGATCAAGCTGGCAGAATATGGACTACAGGAACGTCTTGTGGAAATGAACCGCGAACTTGTGGCACTTTCCAAAAGGGCGGCATCGGAGCATACCCTGATCGCAGGTGATCTGACGATGACAGGTGAACAGCTTTACCCATTGGGGGAGCTGCAGTTTGAAGAACTGGTCGAGGTATACAAAGAGCAGGTACAGGTGATCCTGGATGCAGGTGTGGATCTGTTTGTTGTAGAGACCATGATGAGTTTACAGGAGTGCAGGGCGGCTGTGATCGCCATCCGTGAGCTGTGTGATCTGCCGGTCATGGTACTGCTTACTTATAATGAAGACGGACGTACCTTATATGGAACAGACCCGGCAACCGCCGTTGTGGTATTACAGAGTTTAGGTGCAGATGCCGTGGGAATGAACTGCTCGACAGGACCGGAGGCGATGATGGAGCCGGTGCAGCATATGGCAGAGTATGCGACCATTCCGATCGTAGCAAAACCAAACGCCGGAATGCCGGAGCTTGTGGATGGAAGAACGGTATTTAATGTAGGCCCGGAAGAGTTTGCACTTGCAGGCAAAAAACTGGCAGAAGAGGGTGCCGGCATCTTAGGTGGCTGCTGTGGCACAACACCGGAACATATCCGGGCATTGAAAGAGGCGGTAAGCGGATTACAGCCGAAAAAACCGCTCACACAGCACAGAAGGATCCTTACCTCGGAGCGAAAATCCGTGGAGATCAAACTGGATGGCAACTTTATGGTGATCGGGGAGCGGATCAATCCGACCGGAAAGAAAAAATTACAGGCAGAGTTAAAAGAGGGTTCTCTTAATCTGGTGCGCACGATGGCACTTGAGCAGGAAGAAAACGGAGCACAGATTTTGGATATCAATATGGGTATGAACGGTATTGATGAAAAAGAAATGATGCTCCGCACCGTATATGAAGTGACCTCCACGGTAGACTGTCCGCTTTGTATCGATTCCAGCCATGTGGACATCATAGAGGCAGCACTGCGGATCTATCCGGGACGTGCCCTGATCAACTCTATTTCGCTTGAAAAAGAGAAATTTGAACATTTACTGCCGATCGCAAAAAAATATGGTGCAATGTTTATCCTGCTTCCGTTGTCAGATGAGGGACTGCCAAAAGATTCCAACGAAAAACATGAGATCATCCGTGTAATCTTAAATGAGGCATTGCGGATCGGCATGGCAAAAGAGGATATCATTGTCGATGGGCTCGTTGCGACGATCGGAGCCAACCCAAAGGCGGCACTGGAATGTTTTGAAACATTTTCCTACTGTAAAGATGAACTGGAACTTCCTACTGCATGTGGACTTTCCAATATTTCGTTTGGATTGCCGGAACGTACCTATGTCAATACGGCATTTTTAACGATGGCGATCGCAAACGGACTGACGATGGCGATCGCAAATCCATCCCAGGAACTTCTGATGAATGCAGCCTTTGCTTCGGATATGCTGCTTAATAAAGAGGAGAGCGATATCCGCTATATTGAGCGCATGAATTTCCTCTCCGAAAAATATGCGGGGATGGAGCGTGTGATGGTGCCTTCCGGGAAAGCCGGGGCAGCTTCCGGGAGCGGAAGCACCGATACGGCATCCAAAGAGAGCAGAAGCGGAGTCTTTACCGCCGTTTTAAAAGGAAACAAAGAACATATCCTGGAAGAAGTAAAACAGATGCTAGAGCAGGGGGCAAAGCCGGATGATATCATCAACGGACATCTGATCCCGGCAATCAATGAGGTGGGCGTGCTGTTTGACAAGAAAAAATATTTCCTGCCGCAGCTGATCTCCTCGGCAAATACGATGAAGATCGCGATTGAATATCTCGAGCCGATGTTGGAGCGCACGGGCGGAGAAGAGATGGCAACAGTCGTTGTGGCAACCGTGGAGGGAGATATCCATGACATCGGAAAAAATCTGGTTGTGCTGATGTTAAAAAACTACGGCTATCATGTCATTGACCTGGGCAAGGATGTGCCGGCTTCCGTGATCGTGGAGACAGCCATGAAAGAGGGAGCAAAGGTCATCGGGCTGTCTGCCCTTATGACAACGACCATGATGCGGATGAAAGATGTGGTGGAGCTGGCAAAAGAGAAAGGCTGTACCTGCAAGATTGTTATCGGCGGAGCGGCGATCACTGAGAGTTTTTCAGACGAGATTGGGGCAGACGGATATTCCAAAGACGCAGCGGAATGTGTGAAGTTGGTCGAGCGTCTTTTAGCAGAAGGAAAAGAAAAATAAAAAAATATGAAAAAAAGTGTTGACATTTATTTCTCTGGGTAGTATACTTATCAAGTCGGTTGCGGTAAGCGACCGACACAAATGGGATCTTAGCTCAGCTGGGAGAGCATCTGCCTTACAAGCAGAGGGTCATA
>ENA-ORNF01000313-ORNF01000313.1-human-gut-metagenome-genome-assembly--contig:-NODE-313-length-50127-cov-7.671433_pt1 | contig 50127 bp, 33 predicted proteins | sample MGYA00242110_ERZ509012 | MGnify/ENA primary metagenome ERZ509012 (study PRJEB26280, sample SAMEA2338714) | human gut metagenome | biome: human gut; feature: human-associated habitat; material: faeces... | reverse complement strand
CGTTCTTCTAAGACCGCTCTACAAGCCGAAATTCGATGTGTTCAAATTTTTGTCATGTACTTAAAAATATCCGTATAAATAATCAGGATGTACCGGCAATTTTGGCACATCCTGATTTTATTGTTGAATTGGCTGTGGCTAACCTTCAGGGGCGCTGTTTCTCAGAGCTTGGTTGCGGCAGCAGGGAGTTCGCGTATCATGGTTATCAGCATCTTGAAGCGCTTCTCGGCTTTTACGGAGTGGTGCGCTCCGGCCGGGATAACGAAACATTCGCCTGCCTTGATGCGGTTGTCGGTGCCTTCAACGTTGAGAAGCATCTCCCCGTCTATTACCTGAATAAAAGCATCGAACGGTGCGGAATGTTCCGACAGCCCTTGCCCCATATCGAAGCTGAAGAGGGTAACGGTGCCACCCGTGGCGTTGATGAATTCTTTGCTCACCACACCGCCGTCGGCATAGCTGATGGCGTCTGCTGCCACAAAGATTTTTCCTTTTTCTATCTTTGACATTTTTGTTGAATTGTTTTTGCGGTTATCCAATCAGGGTCTGCAGGTCCTGGTCGACGGTGGTGATGGTGCCGATGTTGAACTTCTCCTGAAGCACTTTGAGAATGGCGGGGGTGAAAAAGGCCGGGAGCGTGGGACCGGTATGTATGTTCTTCACTCCTAAGCTCAGCAGCGCAAGAAGCACTATCACAGCCTTTTGCTCATACCAGGCAATGTTGTAGACTATAGGCAGGTCGTTGATGCTCGGCAGCTTCAGAGCGTCGCGCAGAGCCATTGCTATCACCACAAGGGAGTAAGCGTCATTACACTGTCCGGCGTCGAGCACACGCGGCACGCCGTCAATGTCGCCCAGCGGCAGCTTGTTGTAGCGGTATTTGGCGCAGCCGCATGTAAGGATTACGCAGTCCTTGGGCAGCTTCTCGGCAAACTCCGTGTAATACTTGCGCGAAGCCATCCGGCCGTCGCAGCCGCCCATCACCACGAACTTGCGTATTTTCCCCTCTCTCACCAGTTCGAGGATTTTAGGGGCAAGCGCCAGCACCTGATTGTGGGCGAAACCAGCCGTAATCTCGCCATGTTCTATCTCGGTGGGAGGAGCGCATTTCTGAGCCCGCTCTATGATTTCAGAGAAGTCTTTTGTGCCGTCTTCCTTCTCCGGGATGTAGTGTGTGCCGGGCATGCCAACAACTCCGGTGGTGTAGACACGGTCCATGTAAGTGGTGTTCGGGCGCGGAGGCACTATACAGTTGGTGGTGAAGAGGAACATGCCGTTGAACGTCTCAAACTCCTCAATCTGACGCCACCAGGCGTTGCCGTAATTGCCGGCGAAGTGCGGGTATTTCTTGAAGAAGGGGTAACTCTGGGCCGGCAGCATCTCGGAATGGGTGTAGATATCCACTCCCTTCCCGGCCGACTGTTCAAGCAGCATTTCCAGGTCCTTCAGATCATGACCGCTGATGAGGATGCCGGGTCGTGAGCCGGTGCCTATGTTTACTTTCGTTATCTCCGGATTGCCGTAGGTTGAGGTGTTGGCTTTGTCGAGCAATGCCATAGCCTTCACACCGCCGTCGCCCACATTCAGCACCAGGCTCAGCAGCTCTTCGGCGTCTATGTCGGGGCGACTAATTTCAGCTAATGCGTTTTCTATCACCACATACACATCCTCGTTTTCAAAGCCCAGGTTGAGCGCATGACGCGTATAGGCAGCCATACCCTTGCAGCCGTAGATGACGAGCTGTTTCAGCCCGCGGATATCCTCGTTTTTCTCATGCAGCACACTGAAGAACTCCTCAGCCAGCGTGCCACCGTGTTCCACCACGTCAAGGCGACCGTAATCGGCCTTGTCAATATGGAACGACACTTCGGGCATAAACGGCGGTTCCATGCCGCGTTTCTTCACTGTGCCCTCGAGCACATTTTTCAGAGCCAGGCCGCGAGTGAGATAGCCGTCGAGCATCTCGTTGCTGAAGTCAGCGTTGGTGATGGTGGTGAAGAGGGCATCGATAATGAAATGAGAGGCTTGGCGCGAGGCTTCGCCCTTCTCGCGCAACTGCCGGTTTAAGATTGCAATGCCGCGGGTTATGTAGAGCAGCTGGTCCATACGCGCCGATGTCTCGGCCTTCTTGCCGCATACGCCTTGAATTTCGCAACCTTTGCCGCGTGCCGTTTCCTGGCACTGGTAACAGAACATGTTTGCCATAGTAAGATTGATTTCGGTTTTTTCAGGTGGATTGGTGTCTATTAAGAATACGGATTTATTGCTGCAATTGTTCGCGCAGGCACTCTGCCAATATAGGCACATGGCTGTGGGCGACGTCGCGAGCTCCCGTCAGCAGCACAATGTCGGGATGACCCTTCAGCGAGGCTATCAGCTCGGGCAGATGCGGATTCGCCGACAGTTCGGCCCGGTACTTTTTTCTGAAATCGTCCCAACGGTCTTCCCGGTCGGCATGATACCATTCTCTCAGCGCCGTTGACGGCGTTACCTCTTTTGCCCACAGGTCGTAGTGAAACTTGGCTTTCGACTCACCTCTGGGCCAGAGACGGTCAACCAGGACGCGATATCCGCCCCTGGCGCCGCCGGGGTCATCATATACGCGCTCTATCCTTATATCGGTGTTTTTCATATACTCTTTTTCCTTTACAACAAAGGTGCTTGTTGAAAGGTTTTGTGCCACAGCGCCGACCCTGCGCTGCCGGCTTTGACTGACCCGATGTTACCAAATTTGTCGGCGATGTGGGCGCGGGGGCGTCGAGGCGGCGGGGACGTCGCAGGGACGTCGAGGCGGACGCGATGAATCGCGTCCCTACAGGGGATAACGATATGATTCTGTTAGGGTGCGTATCTGTGGCGCAGGGTGCGGGCCACGTCAGAGGCACGGAGCTTGCTTGGCGGCGTCAGGGCGTCGCGACGTTCGGTCCAGGCGCCTTCCCACTGTTTCAGCTGTTTTATGAAGGCGTCCTGGTCGAAGGGTTTGCCGGCCTCCATGGCGGCGATGACGGCAGCGGTGAACTGTTTCCAGCGGTCGCGGTAGAAGCTCTTTATCAGGCCGCTCCACTGGCGGTTGCCGTAGTCGTTGAGCACCAGGTCGGGCGGACTCCAGGTGGTGAGCAGCGTGCGGGCGTTTTGCTCAAAGGCATCTGCCTCCTGCGGCGATGCGGCACAGCGGCGTGCGTCGGCAATCCAGCGGCTCATGGAGAAGTCCGGATTCGTGGCCATCAGCGCGTCGAGGTCGAGCAGCAGCGAGTCCATGCGGGCAGCTATGCTGCGAGCCTGCTTCAGGTCGCCGGCGCGGTAAGCCGCCGTGAAGCTATTGCGCAGCGGCGTAAAGGCGTTGCCGAGGAGCTGCCGCGTTACGTTCATCACGTCATACTGATAAGCCGCGTTATCCTCCACACCTTCGGCGCTGAGCAGCAGGTCGAGGACCTCGGCAAGAGGCTCCTGGCCATATTTGTGATTATCGCGGGTGTAATACCCTGTCCTCTCGTCCAGACAGGGACGCGCGTTGGTGAGCGAGGCCTCCCCTACTCCGCAGCGCTGCACATAGACGCTGTCGGCAAGCAGACGCCATGCTTTCACCACGGCGTCGCTGCGGTTTCCGCCTCGGCTGCGAGCCCATTGCTCAATCCATTCGTAGCTGCCCATATCGGGGTTCCATGCCTTTGCCAGCACATACTCATGCATCACCGGATTGACATCGAAGCCCTCGAGCGTGCCGCCCAGACCCACTAAATTCGGGCCGGCCTCACGCAGCGCCACAGAGATTTTCTTATCCACATCGGCAATATCGCCGGCCATCATAGTGTTGCCGCCGAAATTGCCCAGATAGCACCATATAAAGGGCTTGCCGAAATACGAGTCGTTGCGGCGCCATATCTCGGCGCGGTCGCAGAAATAGTCGAGCAGCAGCAGGTCATCGCCCTCCACACCTTCCAGAAAAGCCTTCATGCGCGGCTTCGTCCAGTTTTTGGCGTCGTTGTAGAAGTTCCACGTCATTTGCAGCCATTGCGCCTTGGGGTCGGCGGCGCGCAGCGTGTTGAAGATACCGGCCGAGGCATTGTGCAGAAATTCCTCGCTCCAGTCGGGCGATTCCTGCTCATTGAACGGGTCGATGCCGTAGATATGGTCAGTGCCGAAGAGCGAGTCCTGAATGGCCAGATACGTTTTCTGCACCTGAAGATAGAGCGGGTCGGAGGGGTCGAGGAAATAGCAGCGGTCAGACATAGGGAACCCGGCCCAGTCGTCGCGCAGCGTTATCTTGGCGTCGGGGAAATGCTTCTTCAGCGCCACTGGGGCATGCCCGGCAAAGGCTGCAAGAACAGGCTTCATGCCCAGCTCGCGCTCACGCTGCACAATGCGGCGCTGCAGAGCCTCCTGGCGGTCGAGCCATTCAAACGACAGCGGACCCTGGAAATGGTCTACGTTGTTCATCCAGTGCCAGGGCAGATGAGCCGGACCGGTAAAAGAGCCAAGCACCTCCTCGTCGGTCAGACCGATGCGTTTCCACGTCAGATACCACGCCTTTTCCTGCCCTGTCATGGCCAGCGGCAGATTGATGCCGTTGAGGGCCATCCAGTCGATGAAATGCTCCCATTCCTCCCACTGCCAGAAAGGCATGGTGTAGCCAAAGGTGCAATAATTGAGGAAGAAACGGCGGTCGACGGCGGCACGCGCTCCGTAAGGCTTTGCCAGCAACACCATTTCAGCCGGCAGCTGCACCGGCATATCGGCATACCACGACACCGACACGCCCAAGTCGCGCCGCAGATAGTTGTTGAGGCCCACAGCCATAGCCTGCGCCGAGCTGCCCTCAATCACCACCTTGTCGCCGCGCGCCGAGATGGCGAACGTGTCGCCCGGAGCCTCTATCTCTTCAAATATTATCCGGTGGGCTATTGCCGGCACCACGCGGCGGGCAAGAGCCGTGGCGGCTTCACGGCCGCCGGCGCCCCACGAGCTCATGATGATACCCGTAAGAGCCGCCATTAACAATGCAATTCGTTTCATGTCAGGTCTATTTGATGCAAATTTACAATAAAATTTTCAGTATAAGAAAATTTTAATAACTTTGTGAATCCATAACCTAAACATCACTATTACATGAACCGAAATTGCAGAATATGTGGCGCCCCGCTTGCACCCGGCGAAAAGAACTGTCCGGTATGCCACAACCCCATCGACAGCGAAGAAGTTGCTCAGCCTGTAGAGCAGGAACCAACCCAGCCAACAGAGTTCAACGAAGAAGTACCCGGTTTTCAGCCGGAGGGTCAGCCCGACAACACCTTCAACCCGGAGCCTGCCCCGGTCAACAATCAGTACAACAAGGCCGGCTACATCGTGGTAGGCATCTTCTGGGCCGTTGTGGTGGTATCGCTCATCCTGGGCCGATATGTACACTGGAACACGTCATCCTCCTTCACCACTGATTTCGAAAAAACCACCGAGGAGGTGGAAGACTGGGTAACGGACAAAGAGCCTGACATGGTTTATGCCGATTCCACAGCCGTTACAGAAGAACCGGCGGTAGAAGTTGCCGAAGGCATCACCGGCGCCTGGGAGAGCTATCAGAACGGAAAGCGCGTTGTGGTGGTCTATGACGCTTACGGCACTTACACCATCGGCGTGGAAGACAGTTACGGCGACGTCTATACCCGCTCGGGCATCTATGAGTACGACGGCTCTACCATCACCACCACGAGCAACGGCAAGACCAACATCGATTACGTCAGAAACCTCACCGCCAACACCCTTACGGTAGGCTCGGGCAGCTCATCCACCACTTTCAGCCGCATCTCCACTGACGACGCCAACAGCTTCCTCTACGACTATTAGCCCTATTAGACTAATTAGACCAATTAGCCCACTCAAACACCAACCGGGCAGTTCAGCTTTCGCTCAGCGGCCCGGTTTAGTGTCAAAGTATCTCTTTTATCGCTTCACAAACTTCAGCGTGGCTGTTTTGCCGTCATTAACGGCGGTGGCCACATACAGGCCCTGCGGCAGAGCGGCAACGCTGACGTTACCCGTGGCGGAAGCCACCATGCGGCCGGCGGCGTCATAGACCATGACGCGGGCGCTGTCGCTGCCACTGTAGAGCACATCGCCGACCAGGGCGAAGTTCATGCCGGCGTTCTCAATTGCGCCGACACCTATGGTACCGTTCTCCGAAAAAGAGAGCCGGAGAGGCTGTCTGCACACACTTGTTGCCGGCCTTGTCGGTGAGGGTAAAACGCAGGTCGAACCATCCGTTCACACTTTTGCCGTGATAGCCGCTCAGGTCAGCCTCGTAGTAATTGGTCCATACCGGCGCCATATAATAGTCGCTCAGTTCCGAAATCGGCACGGTGGTGTATTCGGTGGTGCCGAAGGGTGCTATCTCGAGCTTCACATCGGCCTTTTCAAGCTGATTGATGCCTGTGGTGGGGTCATAGTTGAAATCGCCGCCTGCAAAACTGATGCGGGCATCGCGCAGATGTTTGTGGCGCGTGGTGATTTTGCCGTCTACACGCGAACGAATCTGCACGCCACGCAGCGTTGGCGGGAACATATCGGCGCGTTTAACATTGGTGGTATTAACGGCTTTGCTGTGACCCTGTATGTTACCTACCTTGAAGTTGGTGTTGTCGAACTCCAGGGTGATGTCGGACTTGGCGTTGGCGCCGGTGATATATTTCTTACCGTCCGACGGCAGCTTGCGCCATTCGTTGGCTACGGTGTCTGTTCCGGCTATGCAATAGAACTGCTGTCCGAACATATCCACAGCGCGGCGTTCCATGGCATTGCCCACCCACTCCATATTGCTCTGATTGGTGTACCAGTAAGGATGGTTCTCATTGCCTGTGGGACCGGCGAGCAGCGATATGGTGAGGTAAGGCGCCGAGTCGCCGATGGTGTCGCCAAGCTCTTCCACCTTATACGAGAAACGGGGATGGCCGGGGTAAGCGACGAACTGACCGGATTTGTCGATTGCGGTGTGGTTGAGATTGCCCGTTGAGATGGGGTCATTGACCACATATTCTTCCGTCTGAGGCTGATAGGGAGGCATGGCTATGCCGCTGCCGCTGTCGGCGCTGTAAGTGCGGAATTTGGTCGTTTCCTGGTTCGAGAGGGTGAGGAGGATTCTCCAGGCACCCATGCCCTGGCACATCAGCACGTTGCTGTTGGGGTCAGCCTGCGAGCCCACGGTTATCACGTTGTAACGCTGATTGTCGGCGGTGAGGTGTTCAAGCCTGTAAAGACCTTTGGGAGTGGCGGGTTTGGCGCTGAAGAGCGACGCTTTGCGCACCGGAGGGGTAAAGAGCACGTAGGCCGACGGGTCGTTTTTCAGCACGGTGTCTTTCTTGAAGTTGCAGGGGCTGCTCATGCTCACATAGAGCATCGGCACACCGGCTTTCTCCTTCTTGGCGGCGGTGTCGAGCTGGAACACAGTAGCGTCGTTGTAAGCCACGAAAGCGCTGCTCACGCCGGGGTTGATGAAGATGTCGCCGCTGCGGCACACATCGGCGCCAGACCCTTTGGGCATATACGGACGGTTCTCGGCCAGGCTGTAAAGACCCGGCGAGAAATAGGAGGGTATCTTGGTGCAGAGCACGCCAGCATACATGGTGAAGCGGAAGATGTTGGCGCCGGTCCATACCAGATTCTTCGACGTCTCCCAGGTCTTCAGCTTCATGGGCTTTCCGTCGGGCATCAGATACTGGAATCCGATGTGGCGGGTGGCTTACGCGCCGTCGAAGAGCATTGCTGTGTCGGCCTGCAGATTCACGTCCTCGCGGGCCACAATCTTAATCATGTTGCCGCCGAGCGCCTTCTTGGAATTGTCGTACTGCATGAACATGGTGTAGACGCCCTTGGACACTTTCACCGTTGCCGAGGTGCCTTTCAGGTCTTTGGCCAACAGTGTGGTGAAACCGCTCTCGTTGCCTATCACGAATTTCTTGATTACATCCACATCGCCCGTCTGGTTGACGAGTTTCCATGTCAGCGTTACCGTAACGCTGTCGGCTGCTGTGGCGCCGTAGGCCGGTGAGACTGCTGCAAACAGACTCAGCAACAGCGTCACTGCCATAAGGTAGACTTTTTTCATACGTTATAATGTTAGTTCTTGTTTTGGTTCTTTTTTACCCGCAAGGGCTTCTGCCCACAAAATTACCGATTTACCTGCAGCAGATTGTATAATTATCGGAAAGCTATACCCATTCAAAGGGATAAATATGTAAAGATTCCCGAATATTTACATATCCGGGTTACTGAGGAGTGTTTTCGGTGTCTCCCTCTTCCTCCTCTTTGTTCTTGTTGCCGTCCATCACGGCTTTGCGATAGTCGCGCAATCCCAGACCTTATATTTCTTGAAGTTGGTGGTGAACGATGTACGGTTGTTGAAGCCCACCGACTCGCCTATTCCGGCCAGCGAATAGCGCTCATATTCAGGGGATTCAATTCTGCGGCAGGCCTCCACAATGCGGGCTTTGTTGATAAGCGCCGGGAAGCCGCAGCCGAACTCCAGATGAATCACGCGGCTCAGCGTCTTGGCATGGCAGTTGGCCATCTGCGCCATACGCGTCAGGTTCAGGTCGGGCGCAAAGAGCTGATCGGAGGCCAACATCTTCCTCACCTCGTCGGCAATGCGCTGCCTCTCCTGAGGTGAGATTACCGGGGCGTCGGCGTTCTCCCTGGCACCCTCCTCTTTGCCGGGTTCAGCCCCGTTCTCGGCGCTCTTGCCACCCTTGCTCTCTTCCTGCGCGCTTTCGCTCAGACTCCTCTCCTTTCCCTTTTCCTCTTGAGGTGCCTGTTGCTTCCGGAGCCTGTACTGTTCGCGCATACGTTGCAGCAGAAGGCGGCTCTGGCGCTGCAGCTTCAGATTCTTCGACCGCAGCAGCATCAGCAAGGCCCCGAACTATCACCACAGCCACCAGCCCTATCAGGCCGTAGAGTGTCCAGCGGTGGCGCATCTCGGTCAGCGTAATGGTGCGCATCAGTCCGCGCCGCTCCTTCAGATACTCCATCTGCGTCATGTCGTCCACAATCCGCACCGACTGCAGCGAATCGCGCAGCGACAGCGACCGCTGACGCATCTTCTCAGCCTCGGCGCGCATGCTCGGTATGTGCTCATAGATATGCATCCGCACATTGATTGTGGTGAGCCTCAAGTCGCGCATATCGAGGATATACGACATCCGTTCCACCTCATCCAGCTCCTTCAGCGCCTCCTGAGTGCGGCCCATAAGTCCCAACACCGCAGCCCGGTCTTTGCGCAAGGAGGCTCTCTGCCGCTCTGTGGCCGCTATGGGCGGCAGCAGCTTTATGGCGTCCGCGTAAGCCTTTTCCGCCGTTGAGTAATCCTCGTCGCCGTATGCAGCCTTGCGGGCCTCATAGATTTTCAGTCCGGCATGTATGCGCCAGTCGTTGGTGGTTTTGGCCAGGCTGCGCATACGCTTCACCGCCGGCGTAATGGTGTTGTAGGCTTCCAGCACCGACGCCGCGGCGGCAATGTCGCAGAAGGTGCGGTAACACGAGGCTGTGTCCTGCTCCCTGAGCGACTGTTCAAAACCCTCCATGCCATGCTCTATGACGTTGCGGAAGAAATCGTTCTTGCCCGTCTGCGAGGCTATTATCACATACAGCGCCGCATAATTGGCATTCAGCCGCCCCGACGGCAGACTGTTGTCGGCCTGCAGCTGTTCCTCGGCCATGAGCAGATAATCCAGACTCGCGCTGTAGTCGTTGATGCGGAAACAGGCTTCCGAGCAACCGTACAGAGCCTTCAGACACTCCAGCCGCTCATCGTGGCAGGTAGCGCCGCCAAGGGCATCCGCCACCTGCTTGTAATACTGCAGCGCCCGGTGGAAGTCGTTCTGCGCCATACGCTCGTCGGCAAGACGCAGGTGGCTGCCATATCGTCGGCTATGGCACGCAGAGGCATCAGCGCCGTACACAGCGCCACAAGCACCGCGACAAGCACAGACCTCAGCCACGGCCCTCTAAGCCGCTGCCCGAATATGCCTACACGCAGGTCTGTCATCTTATAATGGTTGCAAAGGGGGTTAAAAATTCCGGGAGGGTGTGTCAGAATGAGTATGGATGACACAACCTCCCGGATTATCTCCATCAGGTGTGATAGCAATTACTTAGACCCCATTCCACAAAAAAATGTTAACGCCGGGGTCGCAGGGCTGAGGTGATTTTTGCAAGTTGAGGAGGGCGCATAGCGAGCTATGTAACCGACGAAACTTGGCAAAAAGCGCCCAACCCTGCGAGACCGGAGTAACTTCAGTCTTGTGTTTTGGTGCCATAATTAAAATTTATTTTGAGGTCTGGTTAAGCTCTCTTTTGATGGAATTGTTAAAAATTCTGTTCTTTGCAGAGCCTTACGCATATTAGTTTTTATTTCCCCGGCATTAACATTTTTTGTCGAATGGGGTCTTATTTGCGGGCGCCATATTCCTGGTCGAGGTTGAAGATAGCTGTTGCGCCCATGCGTTTCAGGCGGTCAACGATGCCCGAAGCGGTGGCCTCTTCCTCAACCTGCTCGCGTACGAACTGCCACAGGAAGTCCTGAGCGGCGCGGTCGCGCTCTTCCTCAGCCAGGTCAAGCAGCGAGTTGATGAGTGCCGACACTTTACATTCGTGAGCATACACATTCTCAAAAGCTGCCAGAGGTGATTCCCAGGCCTGAGGCACTGCCTCTATCTTGCCAAGCACAGCCTTGCCGCCGCGTTTGATGATAAAATCTGCCATCTGATAGGCATGTTCGGTTTCCTCCTGACTCTGTTTCTTCATCCAGTTGGCAAAGCCTGAGAAGCCCTCGCCGTCGAAGAAGAACGACATGGAGAGATAAAGATTTGCCGACCACATCTCGGCTACTATCTGCTCATTGAGAGCATCCTGAAGTTTCTGCGATATCATAGTATTCAGTCTCTTTTTAATCTGCAAAGGTAATCAATTCCCGCCACCGATGCAAATTCCTCCCCAAAACTTATCCCCGGTTAAAAACCGACTCGCAGGGATATTCCTTCAGCCATCTTGTCAGACGCCGCCGGAGTGCCTTTCCCGGTTATCCAAACATCTTCCTAAGACGCTCTTTGGCTCCTGCATGACCCTGATCCGCAGCCTTTTTATACCATTTTGACGCCTCTATTACATCCTTCTTTACTCCGCTGCCAAGATAATAACAGACGCCAAGGTCGTATTGGGCTGATACATCCCCCTGCTCGGCCGCCTTTGTAAACCATTTCACGGCCTCTTCGTAATTCTGCTTCACCCCTTCGCCGTAATAATAACAATAGCCTAACTGCGACTGAGCCTTGGCATCTCCCTGCCCCGCAGCCTTCTTATACCATTTCAAAGCCTCGGCATAATCCTGTTTCACACCGTTGCCGTAATAATAACTTTGCCCTAAGTTAGCCTGTGCCACCGCATTGCCATTCTCCGCTGCCTTACGGTACCATTTCACAGCCTCTTTCTCATCCTTCTTAACCCCTATTCCTTTCTGATAAAAGACACCAAGATTCGTCTGTGCCGCGAAATCGCCCTGTTCTGCAGCCATTGCACACCATCTGGCCGACTCTTTGTCATTTTGCTTCACTCCCTGGCCTTTGGCATAACAGTATCCAAGGAAGCTTTGCGCATCGACATTCCCTTGCTCGGCGGCCTTACGGCACCATCTTGTAGCCTCGGCATAATTTTTCTTCAGCCCGCGACCCTTGTAATAGCAGCAACAAAGTTTATACTGAGCTTCCGCATGACCCTGTTCCGCCGCTTTCCGATACCACTTGGCGGCCTCTTTGTTATCCTGATTAACACCCTTGGCGTAATAATAGCAATATCCGAGCCTGTATTGCGCCTCTGCCACTCCCTGTTTGGCCAGATAAGCATAGATGCTCACCGCCTCGCCATATTGGGCTTTGTCAAACAACGCTTTGGCGCGCTCAAGGGTGTAAAGGCCCTTAATAACAGAGGGTTGCGGCGGCTGCTTCATCTTCTCGCCATAATCGGTTTTGCCATATTCAGGCTTTTTCTCTTCCTCCTCCTCGTCTTCAACATCTGAGGCCGTAAGTTCAATTTCCGCTATCTCCTTCCCTGTCCAGGCGCTCAGATTGGCTATGAACTTCTTGAGCTGTGCGGGGTCTGTGGAGTCTATGCAGTCAATATCGCCGAACTTGAAAAGAAACCAGCCCTTTAGTTTCGCCCCCTTAAGCAATAACGGCACAACCCTCTTGCCGGTGTTTTTGGCATAATTGACCTCCTTCTTTGTCCATTCGGAGGCCATGGCATTGTCTGATACCATAAAGAGCATCCTGTCCGAGTTGTCAATGGCGGCCACGATTTTATCCTCAAACTGGTCGCCGCTCTCTATGCCCGAAAAGTCGAACCAATAAGTCAAATCCGGAATCTTAGCCGTTATCTTTTCAATAATAGCTTCCACCTCCGCTCTGTCAAAGCGCGAATAACTTATGAAAATATCATATAGACAGGTTTTCTCCATATCGCCGGTCAGGGTTGCAGGTATCAGTAGCAAAGGTAGTGAAAAATTTCCGCACCTGCAACAACCCTATCTATCTGCCCGACTAAGGAAGGTCCATTAGCCAGTCGGTTGGCTGGGCATCGGGGGCATCGGCACCTTTCCGCTCGGGCTTTCCGGAACGGTGTCGCGGCGTTTCCACATTCCGCTGTGAAGGATCGTTCTCCTCAGGCTTCAGGTCAATGACAGTCGGCGGCGCGCCGAGGGTGTCGGGGTCAATGGACTCCATGAACTGAAGGCGTGTGTGCGCTTCGGCCAAGGCGTGACGCAGATGGGCAATGCGGCGCTCGTAAGCATCGCGCAGACGGTCTACCTTGTCGAGGCGTTCGGTAATCTCGCGCATGGCCTCCTCCGTCTCGGCGCGTTCGGCCTCAAGCTGTTGGCGCAGGTCCTCTTTGGCGGCTATAATGGCTTCCTCATGCTTCTCTGCCTGCTCCATGCGCTGCCTGTAGGCTTCAACCTTCCTCTCCGCCTCGGCCACAAGCCGCTCGGCCTCCTCCACTCGCTGTTGCAGCTGAGCCTGTGCCGCCTCAGCCTCGGCAAGCTGTGTCTGCAGCTCACTCTCGCGGGCAAATGCCCTCAACGCCTTGCGCGGATGAAACAGCGGATAGAAGATATTCATGCCTTTGGAGCGCCAACCAACTCTAAACCGGGTCTAAGAACCACTCCCTGCGATTTGCGGCCGTTGATGGCTATGGCTAACGGCTCGTCAAAACGCACCATCCGCAGCGTCTCGCTCTCGTAGGCTGCCGGTGTCTCATCGAGCAGCTGCTGGTCGATGAAGCCCTCGCCGCGTTGCGCGTCGACGGTGAAATACCCCACTCCATAGCTTGTCAGGTTCTGGAAGAAATGGGTGCCTTGCGACGGCTCTATGCGGTATCCCGGCAGCGCCGTTTCCACAATCAGCCTCGCACCGGCAATCTGCGGCCACCTCACCGGCACGCCCAGAGCCGGGTCAGAGCTGCCCCAGCGTCCGGGTCCGATGAGGATGTAAGGCTCACCGGCCTCCGTTAGCTCTTTGTTCAGCTTCTCCAGTTCCAGCGCCGTGGCCGGATTGCGCAGCGAGTCGAAATTCTCGGGCCGCACATACACCACCGTGCGCACCCCGTCGGTGATGCCGTGGCCTAACGCCGAGCCCGACCGCAGCAACAGCTCGCTGTCGGGCATACGGGTCCAGGAATCGTCGAGCATCTCTTTCACATCCACTATGGGGCGGATTTGCAGCCAGAAGATATCCCCTTTATGCTCCTCGCTCATGGCCTTGGGGTTGAGCATCACGGCAAACTCAATCTCCACCGGCCTGCCCATGGCCTTCTGCCCCATATCGAGCATCAGGCGCACCGACTCGGCCAACGGGAAGACGCCGTGGCGCAGTATGTTGGCAAAGGTAACCACCTTACGTCCCGGACCGGCATCCGTGTCGCGCAACACGCCGTCGTTGGCGTCATACGTCGACAGGGTGAAGCGCAGCGCCCCGGTCTTGGCGGCGTCGCTAACGGCCACAGACCGTATGTTGAAGCCGTCGTCGGTCTTGAAGGCTTTGCTCTGTTCGGGGTCATCGGGCAGTGCGTAGAGCATGGTCTGAGTGTCGCGCAAGGCGGTCTGCAGCGTTGAGGTCTGAATGGCATTCCCCGGAGCAGCCGGCGAGAAACGGAGCGCTCTGCCGCCGTCGACGATATATTTGCCCAGTCCCACAGCCACCTCAGCAACGCCGTCGGCAGCTTTCTCCGCTCCAGCCGGATAATAGTTGATTGACCGTCCAACGCCCGAGAAGGTGGGGTAGTAAAAGCCGTCGTGGGTCTCCCCCACCACTTCCTGCAGAATCACGGCCATCTTCTCCTGGTCGATGAGGTTGCGAGTGGCGTTCATATAAGCCTTGCTGTCGGCGAAGAACACGGAGGCATACACGCCTTTCACGGCCTCTTCCACCAGGCGCATGGTGTCGGCCGGGTCGGGGCAGCGCGGCACCATATATGTGGAATAGACGCCTGCAAAGGGCTGGTAATGCGAGTCTTCGAGCAGCGACGAAGAACGGATGGCCAGCGGCCTGTCCATCACTTTGAGCAGCGCCTGCAGGTCGGCCTTCACCTCCTGCGGCAGCTCGGCCTGCAGAAAGGCCTCCAAAATCTCCTCGTCGGGCGCGTCAGACAGGGCTTTGGCATACAGTCCGTTGCTCTCCATGAACTCGTCGAAGACATCAGTGCAAAGCACCACAGTGCGCGGAATGGCTATCTGCACCCCGGCCGGGAAATCGCCCGCCGGACGGTGTTTGATGAAGGTGTCGATGAAGGCCAGACCGCGCCCTTTGCCGCCCATGGAGCCTTGTCCTATGCGCGCAAAGTTGGAATAGCGGTCAAAGCGGTCGCGCTTGTAGATGGCCACCACACCCCGGTTTTTCATGCGCCGGTAAGCCACAATGGCGTCGAAGATGAGCTGACGCACCGCCGGTGTCTCGTCCATGGAGGTGAAATTGCGCTTCTCTATGGCGTCGGCAATGGGAAAGAGGGCGCGCGAGTTGAGCCAGCGGCTCACGGCGTTGGTGGAACAGAGCCTGAAGAGGGCTTCGGCGGGTATGTTGAAGATGTTTTTCTGCAGCTCGGCAAGATTGCGGATACGCATTATCTCCATCTGCGTGGCCGGGTCGTAGACAATGAAATCGCCGAAGCCGAAATTGCGGCGCAGAGCATCGCGCAAATCCTGCGGCATTGTCTTGCTCTCTTTGTCAATGAACATGGCACCTAAGGCGGCCGCCGGTGCCCGGTTCACATTCTCCGTGCTGTCTATGATAAGGGGCATGTAGGGATGCTCGGCGCGTATGTTGCGCGCCAGCTGCAGACCGGCGTCCTGGCACATCTGTCCGTTGAGCGGATAACGCACATCGGTGATTACGCCAAGCATATTCTTGCCGTAGCGGTCGAAGATTTGGCGGGCGGCGTCATAATCGCGAGCGAAGAGCACCTTTGGGCGGCCGCGCATGCGCAGCATCCGTTCGTGGTCGTTGAGGGCCTCCTCGCTGAAATTGCGGCTCTGGGTAAGCAGATAGCGGTAGAGGAGCGGCAGCATGGCCGAATAGAAGCGTGTGGTGTCTTCCACCATCATTATGCACTTCACGCCCACCTGCAGAATGTCGTTGGCGGCGTTGAGGCGGTCTTCTATCAGCTTGATGATGGCCAGGATGAGGTCTACGTTGCCGAGCCACGAGAACACGAAATCCACGCAGCTGAGGTCTTCGTTGGCCAGGCGGCGACTCACCTGGCGTGCAAAGGGCAGCAAAAGCACCGTAGGTATGCCGGGGTGCTGAAGCCGCAGCTGTGCCGTTTCCTGCAGCGTGGCGCCTATCTCCACTCCCGGCATCACTATAATAAGGTCAGGCCGCACATAGCGCATTCGCTCGCGGGCCTGACGGAAATCCGTTACCTTGATAAAGCGGGGGGCGCCGCTCAGGTTCAGGTCGGTATATTCTTTGTAAATCTGCTCTTCCACGCGCCCGTCTTCCTCCAGCATAAAGGTGTCGTAGGGCGAGGCTATGAGCAGCACATTGTGCACGCGCCGCTGCATAAGATTCTGAAACGCTGTTTCGTGCAGCGTCATCGGTTGCGGGCGCGAGGGGTCGTAATCCTTCATAGCAAAGAGGATAAAAAATAAAAACTGCGTCAGCCCCTTTCCGGGCCGACCTTATGGCCTTGTTCCCTGAAAACGCGGCGGCTGCGGGACTTGCGGTGCGCCGGTTGCTGTCAGTCTTTCTTCGCCAGATATTCGTCGAGAGCCGACGTCATGGAGGGGGCGGTGGCGCTCGGCGCTGCCAGGTCCACTGTCAGACCTACTGCCTCGGCTGCGTCGCAGGTATGTTTGCCGTAGCAGCCTATGCGGATGCCGTTTTTCTTCTGATCGAAGTCGGGGAAGTTCTTCAGCAGCGAGTCTATGCCCGCCGGCGAAAAGAACACCAGCATATTGTAGTCGAGATGCTCGTCGGGTCCGAAGTCATTGCTCACCGTGCGATACATTACCACCTTGGTGTAGTCAATGCCGGCCTGGTCCAGCACGTCGGTGTCGTGATTGTCCATACGGTGAATATCGCTCACCGGCAGAAGGAATTTCTCCTTCTTGTTCTTTATTATGGCGGCCATCAGCTGCGGGTCGTTGAGTTTGCCCGACGTGCCGAAGAAGATTTTGCGCTTTCTGTAGACTATATATTTCTGCAGATAGAGAGCCAGCGATTCCGACGTGCAGAAATATTTGGTGTTGGTGGATATAGGCACCCTGGTCTCCTCACACAGACGGAAGTAATTGTCAACGGCGGTGCGCGCTGTCAGTATCACGGCGGTGTAGTCGGCCAGATTCACTTTGTTCTGCCTGAACTCCTTTGCTGTGAGACCCTCTACTTTTATAAACGGGCGGAAGAACACCTCCACGCCATGACGCGCCGCTATATCGAAATAGGGAGACTTGCCTGATGCCGGCTCAGGCTGGGAAATCAATATTTTCTTTACTTTCATCAACTTTACTACCAAATGGAAACCACTTTATCCCATCACGGCCAATAATTGTTTAACCCCAATGTAGACCTGCACCAATGGAACGATTTCCAGACTGCAAAGGTAATAAAAAAAGAGCATAATGGAGGAAAATCCGTGCAAGAAAATTCTTGCTCCCTTGAAAATGAACAGCATTTTGGCCACTAAGAAGACTCCTGCGGCCACCCATGCCACCTCCGGGGCTATGGGCGGGTCCACTACGGCGGCCAATGCAAGGGGTAAAAGCAAAATGCTAAGGAGACCCTGGGCGGCCGTGTGTCCGCGCACCCACAGGTGCATGGTGTCGGAATCGCTGAAAATCCAGCCGGTTACGCAGTAGGCAACCCATATAAACAGGCCATAGAGCAACGTTACGCCCATGGTAGCCAAAGCTGCGGGCAGCTCGGGCTGGGTGCCTGCCGTCAGAGCCAGGTAGAGAAGCAGTCCGCCGCTCAGCAGCGCCACCACGTTGAGCAGCAGCAGGAAGGAGCTTTCGCGCACGGTGTCGTCGAACACGTTGTGCCTCCGGCGCGTGTTAGTGGTCTCGCGCAGCAGCGAGGCGATGAACTTCGATGAGTTGCGGAACTTCAGGCCTATGGCCACCATGAGTATCAGCAGACCTATCATCAGCCACGAATCGCCGAAGCCTATAGCGTTGTCGCGCGGTTCCTGGCGGAAGAGGGGTTCGGCGCGGTCAAACACCATTGCCTCATGCACGTTCAGGGCCTTCAGGGAATCCGCGCGTGCCAGGGAGTCGGCCAATGTCACGCTGTCGGCAGGCAAATGCGCTGTCTGCCCGGAAGCCTGTGCAGCAGCCTGTTTAGCCGCCGGACGAGCCGCTTGCCGGGTTACGTGCTTCGGTGCCTGACGAGCTGACTGATGCGCTGACTGAGGCGCTGACTGATGAGGCGTGTGTAGGGTGTCTGCGGACATTGTATCGATTTGGTATCACTTTTTCAGCCATCCGGCCTGTCGGCACCATTCCACGGTCTGCCGCAGTCCCTGTTCCAGCGATGTCGGCGCAGTGAAGCCGAAATCGCGTTGTGCCGCCGTGGTGTCCACGCGCCAGTTGCGCTGTCGCATGATGTTATATTTGTCGCTGTTGAGCGTGGAGGGCTTGCCGCGTGCCGCACCGATTTTTTGCGCTATGGCGCTTACTATCTTCACGCCCCACAGCGGTACGGTGATGCTGCAAACGTGTTTCTTGCCCAACGCGCCGGCGGCCATGCGCCGATACTCTTTCTGTGTGTAGCAGCGCTCTTCGCTAAGCAGATATGTGCTGTTGGCGGGGGCTTTAAGCAGGGCTTCCAAAGCGGCCTGAGCCAAGTCGGGACCGTAGATGAAGGTGAGCAGCTGACGCCGGTAGCCGGCTCCGAAGCTGAAGCCTTTCTGCAGGCTCTCAAGCATCAGGAAGTAGTCGTGGTCGCGGGGTCCGTAGATGCCGGTGGGGCGGAAGATGATATACGGAACTCCGCTCATAATCACTTCCATCTCGGCCTTCAGCTTCGACGCGCCGTAACGGGTGTCGGGAATGGCCGGACTCTCTTCGGTGAAGGGGGCATATCCTTTCTCGTCGCCTTTGCCAAGCACCGACAGCGAGCTCATATACAGAAATCTTTCGGGCACTTTGTCGACGGCTTTCAGGGCTTCGAGGAAGGAGCGCAGATACTGGTAGTTGATGCGGTTGAAATCCTCGAAACGGAGGGCTTTGGTGGCGCCAAGGTTGTAGATGATATAATCCCAGCCCCCTTCCGGACTGTTTTGCCGCAGTGTGTCGGCAAGTGTGTCGGGGTTGTCGAAGTCGAACACGGCAAAGCGCAGGCGCTCGTCGCGCAGATACTTCCTCGAGGTCGACTGCCGCACACCGGCCGTTACCTCCCAGCCGCGTTGCAGGGCTGCCTCGGCAAAATGGCTGCCCATGAATCCGCCGGCGCCCACAATCAGGACTTTCTTCTTCATATCATTCATAATACATCATCTCGCCTCTTTCACTCGTTCAGGAAGGCTCTTCTCAGCCCTTCTCGCCCCCTTTGGCGTGCTGAAGGCTATCGAGTCTGCCAAAGGTATAACCGTGGCTCAGAAGCCATTCTATGGCCTCGGGAAGCACCTTCAGCACACGCGGCTCGGCCTTCAGCGAGTCATGAAACACTATTATGGCTCCCGGTCGGGCATAGCGCCGCACGTTCTGCATCACCTGCTCGGCCGTTAGGCGCCGCGAATAGTCGCGCGTCACCAGGTCATACATCACCGGGGTGAAGACCTTGCGCATGGCGCGGGCCTGTCGCGGACGCATCCATCCGTGTGGCGGACGGAACAGTGGACTGCCGATGAGTTTGTGGGCCTCCATGATGTCGCGCAGATAACGCTTGGTGGTTACGTGCGCTCCCTGCAGATGATGGAAGGTGTGGTTGCCAACGGCATGGCCGCGCCGCCGCACTTCCTCCAACAGCTCGGGATGTCGCCGCACGTTGTCGCCAACCATGAAGAAGGTGGCGTGCACGCCGTAACGGTCGAGGATATCGAGCACCTTGGGCGTTACCTCCGGCACGGGGCCGTCGTCAAAGGTCAGATAAACCTCGCGCGGCGCGCTCCTTTTCCCTTTGGGCACCCGGAAGAGTGCTATGGGGAAAAGGAGACGGAATATGCCGGGAGGGCGTTCTATCAGCATAGTTTAGATGCCGCGCGAACGCTTATATTGCATATAGAGGCGTTTCTGACGCTCCAGGTCAATATATTTCATCGAGGGTGCCTCCTGCAGGTCCTGAGGCGTGGCACCTACCACTGCGGGGTCTTCCACCAGCTGATAGAAGATGGTGTCGAGCTCGCGCAGCTCCTGAGGCTGGGCGGCATACTCGGCAGGCGACAGGTCTTTCAGCCCTTTTATGCGCGAGGCGTTAGCCTCAATCTGCATGGCGCCTTCGCTCATGTCGGGGTTCTCCAGGGTGGCACGCACCTGCTCATAGTTCTCGCGCAGCTGTTCCTCGTTGAGGCCGGCTACCACAGGATTCTGCTGTTTCAGTTCGTTGTAATTGCCGCCAAGCTGCTCAAAGAGTTCCACCATGCCCCAGTAGCGATGGGGTATCTGGGTCGATTCTATAGTCAGGGAAACGTTGCCGAAGTTGAGGCGAATGTTCTGCTCGTAAGCCACATACTGTGCGTAGGTCAGCACCATGCTGCGAGCCAGTTCCAGGCCGCGCTGAGCCAGCTGCTTGTCGCCGGTGGCCTTGCTCAGGTCCAGATAGAGGCGAGCCATGTCGGGTGCTATCTGCATGCCGTAGGGGCGCACGCGGTCCGACTGTTTGTCGGTGATGAGGTTCAGCAGCGTGGCCGATTTGCCGTACAGCTCTTTGGCTTTGGCGCTGTTGCCGCTTTCCTGCGCGGCTTTGCCCTCGCGATAATACTGGCGGGCGCCGAGCAGCATATATGTGCGCATGGTGGTAATCATGCGACCGGCGGTCTCGTCGAAATAGGGTATGCGGCCCGTGCTGTCGGCTCCGCCCCAGCGGAACTTGCCGGTAACGTTGTTGAAGAAGCGGTCGGCGCGCACGGTGTTGCCGCTGTTGCTCCAAGGCACAAGCTGCAGCATCAGGCCCGTGGAGCTCTGATACTTGTCAAGGCTCATGTAATAATCATCGCCCACCGTCGAGCACCAGTAGATAGGACGCTGCCAGCCTGTGGCGGCATTGGCGGCGATGATGTCGAGCATCAGCACATCACTCTGCAGCAACGCGCCTCGCGACTGATATGCCGGGGTCTGCGACAGGTCGATGTAGATGTCTTCTATCTTGGCGGTGTCGGCCGGCGACACATAACCCTGTTTCACCATAGCCTCGCGGTTTACGGGAATATAGACCACCGAAGTGGGTATGGTGGGATAGCCGTAGTCTTTGCGGCCGTAACCCTCGTATGCCTGCTTCAGGGCTTTGCCCAGCTCCATAGGCTTGGTCTCCCGGGTGTTGACAAGGAGTATCTCGAGGTTGTCGTAGGCTATGTCGCTCTGCTTGGCTATCATGGGCACGGGTGCCGACTCGTAAGCCTGCATGAAGAGCTGGTTGGCATACCAGTCGGAAGAGAGGTAAGAGAGGTTGATGATGCGCACGTCGGGGCGCACTCCCTCTACCTCCTGGGCATACCACAGCGGGAAGGTGTCGTTGTCGCCGTTACAGAAGATGATGGCGTTCGGCTCGGTGCTTTCCAGATAGTTGATGGCGTAATCGCGCGCTGCATAGCGGCCCGAACGGTCGTGGTCATCCCACGTCTGACTCACCATCTGCAGCGGCACGCAGATGCCCAACAGGGCAGCCACCACGCCGCACCACAGTGAAACGGTGCTTCGTGCCGGTTCGTCGGCCTGAGCGGCCTCGCCGTCGGCTGTCTGAGCGGCGGTTGCCGTCTTGCCGTTCTTCTTGCGGCCCATATATCCGGCGCCCCAGAGCATCAGCTGCCACAGTGCCGCCACGCCCATGCCAATCCAGATGGCGTAGGCGTAGAAGCTGCCGGCAAAGGCGTAGTCACGCTCGCGAGGCTGATAAGGGGGCTGGTTGAGATAGAGGATGATGGCTATGCCGGTCATGAAGAAGAGGAAGAACACCACCCAGAACTGCTCTATGCCGCGTTTGCCGGAGAAGGCTTCCCACAGCAGACCGATAAGGCCGAGAAGCAGCGGCAGCATGTAGAATACGTTATGGCCTTTGTTGTTCTTGCCAAGGTCATCGGGCAGCAGGCTCTGGTCGCCCAGACGCGTGTTGTCTATGAACGGTATGCCCGAAATCCAGTTGCCCGCATCGAGCTCGCCGCCCAGATTCATCACGTCGTTCTGGCGACCGGCAAAGTTCCACATAAAGTAGCGCATATACATGTGGTTGAGCTGATAGCGCATGAAATATTCCAGGTTGTTGTACTGGGTGGGTCGGAACGCCGTCTTGGCCGGGAAGGAGTAGATGTTGTCGCCCACAGGCACCGGCTGGCCGTTCAGATCCAGCTCCGGCACTTCGTCGCCGTTGGGGTCAATGGCGTGAATCTCAACAGTGTTGTTGTAATCCTCCTTCGACTCTTTTATCGAGGGCGCCCATACCTCGTAGCCGCGCTGATGGCTCGGCATGGAGGAATACATGCGCGGGAAGAACATGCAAAGCTCCGGATTATATACGGGCTTGAAGGTGTGCTTCTTCACAATGTAACCGGCGCCTCCGCGCTCAGCTATCTTGTTGTTTGCTGCCTTATCACTCTCGTTGAGCGACGCGGCGGCGGGGGCTGCAGCACCCTCAACGGCTTTGCCTATCACAGCGTCGCCGTAGTCCGTAACCTGCGAATACTGTGGCTGCATCACCGTGGCGCCGCCGTAGTTCATGGAGTTCACACCGTTGTCTTTTTTCTGATACTCAGCCGTGTAAGCCGGTCCGTAGAGCAGCGGTGTCTCGCCGTATTGCTCGCGACTCAGATAAGAGGCCAGGTCGAAGACGTTGTCGGGCGAGTTCTGATTCATAGGGGTGTCGGCCGACGAGCGGATAAGTATCAGCGCATAGGAGGAATAACCCACAAATATCACGGCTATGGACCATGCAATGACGTTGAGCACGCGTACGGGCAAGCCGCGGCGGAACACGATGAACATCACGGCTGCTAACACTGCCAGCAGCAGGAACCATACCAGACCGCTGGAGGTGAAACACAGCATGCCCGAGAAGGCCACGGTGAGGATGAAGGAGATGCGTATGCCGTTGGCCGATTTCTGGCGGTAAAGCTCATACAGGCACCACAGGATGATGCCCACGGTGATGGCCGCGTAGATAATCACACCTACGTTGTAGCCGAAATGCAGGGTGTTGACGCAGAAGAGCTCGAACACCTGTGCCACTTTGATGAAGCCGGGCACAAGGCCGTAAAGCACCAATACTATGACGCCGAAGGAGATGCCCAGAGCCGCTAATGACTTCCACACGTTCATGTTGGGGAACTTGCGGTATGCAAACACCAGGGCGATGGCCGGGATGCACAGCAGGTTAAGCAGGTGGACAGCCACGCTGACGCCTATTATATATGCTATGAGAATGAGATAAGCGTCGGAATGGGGCTTGTCGGCTCTGTTTTCCCATTTGAGGATGAGCCAGAACACTAATGCCGTACAGAACGACGAAAAGGCGTAAACCTCAGCCTCCACAGCCGAGAACCAGAAGGTGTCAGACCAGGCGTAAGCCAAAGCGCCGACTACTCCGGAACCCATGATGGCCAGATAACGGCCCAGACCGATGTTGGCGTCGTTGCGGCGCACAATAAGGCGGCGCACAAGGTGGGTAATGGTCCAGAAGAGGAGCAGTATGGTAAGCGCCGACAGCAGACCGCTCATGGCATTCACCATCAGCGACACCGTTTGCGGCGACGAAGCAAAGTTGGCGAAGAAACGCGCCGTGAGCATAAAAATGGGGTTGCCCGGCGGGTGACCCACCTCAAGCTTGTCGGCCTGAATTATAAACTCGCCGCAGTCCCAGTAAGACGCGGTAGGCTCCAGAGTGAGCCAATAGGTGGCCAACGCAATGACAAACACCACCCATCCGGTGATGTTGTTGACCAGCTTGTATTGTTTCGTTATCATACGCAGGTTGTTACGGAATGAACAATGCCGAGGAAGCCCACTTCCTCCACAATTTGCAAAATTACTGATTTTTTCCGACACTGCCAAGCCGCCCCTCTTAATTACTGTTAAACCGCTGTTTTAGCCATGGCAGCTTTGGTAGCTAAGGTAGCTTTGGTAGCCATTTTAGCCTTGGTAGCTATTTTAGCTAATTTAGCCGGGTAGCTATTTTAGCTAATTTAGCCGGGTAGCCAATTTAGCCGCTAGCGCGCCGCCCCTCTCTGCACCCTCCTTAAGCTCCTTAAGCTCCCTAAATTCCTTAAACTCCTTAGCCGCGCCCGCATTAAGGGCCTTAAGGGCCTTAAAAGCAGCAAGTGAGGCCGCAGCGCTAAAAGCGGATGCGGCCTCACAGGTGTTATAAGGGGTTAAGGGGGACGAGGGGGTTAGGGCATGATTTTCTTGGTGGTGGTAACGGTGCCGTCTTCGTATACGGCGCGTTCTATCACGAGCATGCCCTGTGCAGGCTTCTCAATGCGCAGACCCTGCATGTCGTAGTAATCGACTCTTACAGGCGCGGCGCCGTCGAGGCCGAGCTCATTGACGTCCGAGGTCTTGTTTACTGTGAGGTTGAAGGTGCGGGTAAACTTGCCGTCGGGGGTGCTGACCTTAATGGTGGCGGCTCCGAGCTTCACGGGATATACCTTGCCGGGATCGCTCACCGACATACGCAGCTCAGGCGAGAGCTCCCATGTGAGACCATCCTTGGGATAGCCCACGTAGAAGATGTCGTTGATGTTGCCTGCGTTGTCTTCCGACTTGCTGAAGCTCAGCGAGATAGCTGCCATATCGGCGGCGTCGTTACCGGCCAGCCACGACAGACGCGGCAGCATGGCGCGGGTCTTGACAAACTCATCACTCAGCTCAACATTCTGCAAATCAACGGCGCTGCGGCCGCGGTTGCCCGGGTCATAGCTGTATGACGTGGGGTTGACGTCGGAGTTGTAATAGATGTTCTTCCAAACCACATTCGTGCCGGAGTTGCGCACATACAGGTTGGCCGAAACGGGGTCTTCGTCAGAGCCGGTAACGGTGAGCTTGCCTGCTGTGTAGCAATGTTCCAGAGGAATGTCGAAGTTGGCGTTGGCGCGGGCAATGAGGCCGCCCATGTTCAACGGGCCGGTCAGATCACCTGTGTTGTAGCAGTTATAGACCTTTGCCGCATTTACGGTGTAGCCTACAATGCCGCCTACCATACCGTTCTTGTTGCCCGAAGAGGGGAACTGGCCTGTGGAGGTAACGTTTCCGAGGTTAGCGCAGCGGTCAATGCTGCCGCTCTGCACCAGACCCGTTACGCCGCCTGTGCCATGGCCCACCGAGTTGATGTGGCCGGCGTTGAGACAGCGAGTGAGGTTGCCGCGTACCACGCCCGTAACGCCGCCCACTGCCAGATGGCTTGAGGTGGCCTGCGAGGTGATGTTGCCGTAGTTGAGGCAGGAATCCACTTCCGAGGAGGTGCCGAGCTCACCGGCTATGCCGCCAATGTAAGAGGTAAAGCCGTTGACGTTGCCGTAGTTGATGCAGCGGTAAGCGCCCACAACCGGGTAATCGGCCTTTGTGGTGGCCAGGCTGGCGACGATGCCGCCGGTGTAGCTGCTGCCCGTGGAGGTAATGGTGCCGTAGTTGACGCAGTCTTCAACCTTGACACCGGCCAGAACGCGGCTGCAGATGCCTGCGGTGTAGTTCTTCGAGGTGATGTTGCCGTGGTTCTCGCAATGGCTTATTACCACGCCATTCGACTTGTCGGAGGTCTTACCGGCGATGCCGGCGTAGTCGCCTGCCGAAGTCGAGTTAGGCTTCAGGTCGGCGTAGTTGCGGCAGTCGGAGATAGAAGCCTCGGTGTAAACCTGGCCGACGATGCCGCCGAAGGTTGAGCCGGTGTTGAAGGTAGCTTCCTTCTGCGTTGTACAGCCGCGAACGGTGCCGTAGAGAGCTGCCACGATGCCGCCGTTGGTCGTCGTGCCGGCCAGCTTGCCGCTCATGGTGCTGTTCTCCACCAGGCCGTCGGCGTAGACATAAGAGGCTATGCCGCCGTTGGAAGTTGTTTTGCCTGTGATAGAGCCTTTGAAGGTACATCCTCGCACAACGCCGCCGGCATAAACGCGGGCTGCTATGCCGCCCACATAACCGGCGCTTGTGGTGGTGAGGTTCGACATTACATAGCAGTTTTCGATGGTGCCGTAAACGTCGCCGGCAACGCCGCCCAGGTGGCTGTAGATTTTAAAGTCGCCGTTGAGGGTGAGATCGCTGACGCGGCCCATGCTTCCGAGCTTGCCGAAGAAGCCCATGTAACGGCCCGGATAGCCCATGGGGTTAGGGTTGGAGGCACTGTTGATGATTACGGTGTTCTCATACTTGAAGCCGGAGATGGTCTTGCCGTTGCCGTTGAAGATGCCGTTGAACTGGTGAGTGCCACCTTTGGCAATGGGGCTCAGGGTATCTGTTTCGGCAAAGACGATGTCGTTCATCACCTTGAAGTGAGTGTTGGCGTAATCGAAGCCGGTAGCCCAGATGAATTCCGACAGACGGTTGATGTCGTCGGCGCTCTTTATCTGATAGGGGTTCTGCTCGGTGCCGTTGCCTGCGAAGATTACTGGCACGGTCTGAACAGGCATAAAGCGTGTTACGTTGCCGGAGACGGCGGTCAATGTGTCGCGGCCGATGGTCATGCCCTGGGCCGGCTGCACGTTGAGGTTGCCTTCGGCAAGGCTGAAGAGCGACTGAGGCGCGCTCAGCTTCCAGGTGATGCCTGCAGCGGGCGAGAGAGCCGTGTTGCGCTGCACGTTAGAGCGCGTTTCGTTGGCGCCGAAAGCCACATACATACCACTGAGAGCCTTCGACAGCGGCTCGGCGGCAAAGTCTTTCAGCACAGGATAGGCATTCTTGGCAAATACCCATTCAGAGGCGTTGGGTAACGATGCGGGAGCCTTGCCCGACACGAGTTCGGAGGTGCTGAGGCCGGAGAAGCCGGGACGGCCCGACGAGCAGACAGCCTGTACCACTACCACAGAGGCGTCGAAGTAGTTGTTTTCGCCGCTGAGCAGCGATACATTGCCCACGTGGGCGCCCTGAGTGGCGTCGTCGCCTGTGCAGTTGAGGTAACCGGTGTTGATGTTGCCGTTCATGACGCAGCTGTTGACCAGGCCTGCGATGCCGCCGGTCTGACGCACTGCCGTCACGGTGCCCTGATTCAGGCACGAGTTGATGATTGAAGCGTCGGTGGCAGTGCCGCCGGCGATGCCGCCTATGCAGTTCTGCACCTTTGAGGTGATGAAGGCGTTGAAGGCCTCACCCTTCACTTCGCCGTCGTTCTGGCAGAGCTCAATGGTGCCGCAGTTGCCGCCCACGATGCCGCCGGCATATACGCGGCCCAGAGTCAGCGTTCCGGCGTTGTAGCAGCGCGAAACCTTACCAGTGCTGTAGCCGGTGATGCCGCCGAGTAAGTCGGTGATGGCGCTCATGGAGGCGTAGTTGCGACAGTTCTCGATGGTGCCCATGTTGTAGCCTGCCACGGAGCCGCCGGGACCCCAGTGTTCAAACACACAGTCGGAGGCGATGTTGAGGTTGCGCACCGTGCCGGGTTCCAGGATGTTGTTGAACAGACCCGAATAGGTGTACGAGCCGGTGGCCGTAGCTTTGCCGTCGGCTTCGTAAGCCACAGCCTTCACCTTGAGGTTGTGGATGAAGTGGTTGCCGCCGTCGAAGGTGCCGCCGAAGCCCACTGCCGGGCTGTAGCCGGAGCCGACGCCGCGGAAGTCTTCATCTTTGGCGAAGTCGATGTCGCCGGTCATGCGGAAGAAGTCGCCCTCGTGAGGCTGGCCGTAGAGACCCACAGCCTCGTTGAGCTGACGGAAGTCGGAGGGAGTCTTAATCAGATACGGACTCTGGGCAGTGCCCTCGCCGTCGAAGAGTTTCGGCACTACGGCCAGACGGAAGATACGCATGCTCTTGTCGTCAGAGCCTAAAGCCACCAACAGAGCGTTGGCATAAGCCTTCTTCACCGACAGAGTGTTGCCGGAGATGGTCAGCGCGTTGGTCTCCGTAACGAAGCTTTCGTCGTCATAGAGCTTCCAGGAGACATCCTGAGCCTGAGTGAGCGTAGAGGGGCTCTTGAACTTGGCAGACGTTTCGCCGTCAGCCATTGTGAGCGCCACACTCGACAGACGCGTAACAGCGTCGTCGCCCATGCTCTTGAGGGTGGGATAGAAACCGGCCTTTGCCTGCCAAACGTCGCTGCCGAAGTCGGGCAGCAGCGTGCCAGAGGTAAAGCGCTTGGTGGGCAGCTCGTAAGCGCTGCCGCGCAGACCCTGCACCTGATAGTCGGTGTAACAGTTGAAGATGCAGGCGGCGATGGGGTCGAAGCCCTCCTTATAATAAGTTGAGCCATAGACGCCCTTGTCGGCCGATGCCACCGACGAGATTACCTGGCCCGAGTTGTAGCAGTTGGTGTAGGTGCTCATGTATTCCATGGTAGTGTTTCCGGTGGTTGAGGAAGACACATAAGCCACGCTGAGGTAACCCACGATGCCGCCGACCATTTCAGAGGTGCCTGATTTCATAATCGTGCCGGCGTTGTAGCAGTCTTTCACAGTAGCTTCGCGGCTCCATGCCACGATGCCGCCGGTGGGATTGTCGGTCTCGCTGCTCGAAGCGTGTTTGGCGTTGAGCACGGCAGCGTTGAAGCAACGGCTCACGGTGGCGCCGTTGGCCAACAGAGAAGTGATGCCGCCCACGTTGGCGTAACCCACATTGTCGGTTATTGCGCCCGTAACGCCGCAGTCTTCAATGGCTACGGGCAGACCTACGTTGGCGCTGTACATGGCAGTGCCGGCGATTCCGCCGAGGTATTTATACATGGTGTTCATATAACCCACAGCAGCGATGTTGACGTTGGCGCGACATTTGGTTATAGAGGCATAAGCGTCGCCTGCTATGCCGCCCCAGGAGCCGCCCGACGAGCCGCCGCCGGTGAATGAGCTCTCGCTGATGGGAGCTGAAGCCTGAGCGGTGAGACCGCCCACACACTCGCCGATGCTGATGATGTTGCCCTCAACATGAACGTTGCGCATGGTGCTCCAGGAAGCAGCTGCCACGGCGCCGGTGAAGCGGCCGCCGCCACGCAGGTTCACGCCGGTGAGGCGCAGGTTGCTGATGTCGGAACCGGCACCGGTAACGCCGAACAGACCGGCATACATGAAGCCGCGACCGTTGTAGGTAAAGCCCTTGATGGCGTGGTTCTTGCCGTCGAGGTGTCCGCTCCAGGGATGAGCCTCGGTGCCCACCGGCTCAAAAGCGTATGTGAGACCGCTCCAGTCGATGTCGCCGGCCAGTTCGTAATAGGCTGTGTTATAGGCACCGTTGCCGCTGTTGACGGCTTCTGCCAGAACGGCGAAATCGTTTGCCGAAGCGAGTTTGTAGGGATTGGCTTTGGTGCCCTCGCCGGTGAAGGCCGGGTTGTGGGCTTCGGGCCAGTTGACTTTATAATCGGAGGTGATTATGGTGTTGAGGAAGAAAGCGGCGGCATAGTTGCTGGCACCGCGGGCGGTGATGGCCCAGGGGCTGAAGGTGTAGCCGCTGTCGGTGGCTGTAAGGGTGATGTTGCCTTTCATGTCCACCTTGGCTTTGCCGTCGGCAGTATATTCTGCCGGATAGCAGTAGAAGTCGCCGAGCAAGGCGTTGGCGAACATCTTCTGCGGCGAAATCTGTGCCGTGCGGTTGGAATAAGTGCGGGCATAGATTACCTCGCCGTAGAGGTCGCCGCCAAAGTTATAGAGAGCCAGCTCGCCGGGATTGGCCTCCTCGATGAGACCGTAGCCGGTAACTGTTTCATCCTTGTTGGCGCGTTTGCTGGAGTAAGTGGCGTTGCACACTTTCCACTCCGAGCGGTCGAAGTAGTTGAATACGGCATTCTTCTGCGCACCCTCGAGCACGAAGATGCCCCATCCTTCCACGTTGATGTTGCCTTTGCTGTCCATCTGACCCTTTATGGGGTCGAGAGTGTATACGAGACTGCCTGAGGCATTCTTCTTCATGGGCGCAATCCAAATCAGGCCATAGCTGCTGTGATTGAGGATGAGCTGAGCCGGAATGGTAACGGCGCCGTTGTCGGCCACGAAGGCGCGGGGAGCGATGAAGCCCTTCTGCGAGCCCCAGTTGTAGAGGTTTTTGAGGGCCACGGAGTCGCCCTGCTGCACGGCCGTAACCTGTGCGGTATAGAGCGTACCGTTGCCGCTGAAGTCCTTGGCCATCATCTGCACCGAATCGCCGGGGATGTGGAAGGCGTTACGGGGCAAAGCGGCCTGTTTGGCGGTATTTGAGGCCATTTGCTGAGCTATGGCTGCAATGCCCTTTACGGGGTTCATGCGGTCGGGCTTCGGGGCCTCGGGCAGTTCGGCGAACTCTGTCAGGAAACGCCCTGCCAGAGCTGCTTCGCGGGCGGCTATGACGGCGGTGGCATCCGCCTCCATAGCGTCGTAATTTACTGCCGGGGCTTTACGCTCCGGGGTCAATGCCACGCTGTCGGTAACAACCGCTTTGGCCGGTGACGACACGGGTGCGGTGTTAGGCACCTTCGGCGTCGCAGCCAAGCATGTCATTGCTCCAAGCAGCAACAGCATTGAGCTGAGAAAATGTTTTAGCATAAGCATTATTGTTAGTTGAAAAAGATGTTTTCCGCTCTATAAGGAATCGTTTATGTCTCTTATAAGGTGAAAAGATGCTATTTGAGAAGCGGGCTTGCCCGCCCCTCCATGAATGGTATTTTTGCAAAGTTACACATTTTTTTGTAATTGAAGCATCTTTTACGCAAAAAAAAATTCGCCCTCCGCAAAACCTTCCACTCCCCTGCCGCCAATTTCCATACCTCTCCTCCCCCAAAAAGGGTGTAAACGAGCCTCTTAGAAGGTTTTTGTGTCTTGCCCTGAAAAAAGTTGACTCATAAAAGAGTCAAAAGAATGATCAAATTTCAAAGTCTGCCGAGACAAAAGCGTCAGGCAATCCGCGAGGAAGTTCTCAGGCTTTACGCCGAGACGGACATGAGCTATGGAGAAATAGCCGAAGTAAATGGGATTCAATGGCGCACAGTTGCGTATATTATTCGTAACTTCGCGTCTGAATTACCCCAAATAGCGGTTATGCGAAAGAAAAAGAAAGACATCAGCAGCGAAGATTACGATGCACTGAGAGCCGAAGTTACACGGCTGAGAATGTAACTTGTCCCCGTATCTCACGTTGGTATATCCATTCGTGTAAAGTCATATGCGTCATTTTTATTGCAGTTTTCAACAATAATTGTTAAAAATTGCAACTTTTACGCTGCAAAGATAACTAATTTTATTTTGCCGAACAAATAAATGATTGACGCGCAAAATCCCGCTTACAAATAAAAATCATTTCTGTTTCTACTTTGTTTCTTGTTTCAAAGAAATTTTAGTTTAGTTCACTGATATTCAGCTTACTGTTACAAAGATTCGGGGTTAGAGCCTACTTTCTGACGTGTCAGAGCATTAGAAAGACAGTTGGAAGAGGACGTCTATGCGGTCTGCGCAGGCGTGCCGGTGGTTGAAGTTCTGTCGTTTGCCCCAGATATATTCCGCTCCTACCTGCAGGCGTGTGGTGATGTTCCAGAACACGTTCACAGCGCCATAGAGCCCGTATTTGTAATCGGTGGGCAGCACTCGCTTCGAGGGCATATAGCGCGCCTCGCTCAGGGTGATGGCCGAGAAAACGTTCTTGCTGAAATAATACTGAGCGCCAAGTGCCAGCGACCAGGTGAAGGGTGCATACATCTCTCCCCTCTTGTCGAGGTCGCTTATCAGGTCATATCCCGCCACGCCAAGGTCGTTGCTGTAACTGCTGATACCCTGTCCCACGTTGGCTATGGCGAATAGGGTCAGGGGTCTCGACACTTGTGTTACGCTGCTGAGCTGCACTCCCCAGCCCATTTTGCTATGGTTTGTGGCATTGACCAAGTCTCTGTAAGTGAGCACGCGCATTATGCCCGACAAACGCAGATGACTCCCTCTGCCATGCTCAAACTGCAGAAAGGCCGCCACATCAGGCACATAGGCGTTCTGCTTAGCCACCGTGGAGTCAACGCCCTGGATACCGAAACTCGGCATTTCAACCGACACTGCCACTTTCCAATGTTTGCGGAAATCGTGAAGCCAGCGCACCAGTGTTGTGGTATGTCCAATCTTGCCGTTTTGGCCGCCGCCGTCTATCACGGGAATCTCGGCTGCCGGGTCGAAGAAAGTAGATTTGGCATAACCCACGGTCCAGTCTCTGAAGGTGACGTATGCCTTTTTCAGCTTGAAGTCTATGTTATTATAGCCCGAGAATCCGCCTTCTATATAAGCCATGAACTTGCCGGCCTTGGTCTTGCCGAGCAGTGTCAGGAAGATGGATGTGCCCGACGGCGATGCTCCTAAGTTGCGTTTATTGGCATCATCTTTCGGCACGGCTATTTCGTATGGGTGGAAATCCGTGTCATCTATGGTGCCGTTCCAGTCATACCAGCCTTTCACCTGAACTTGTGCGCCCATGCCTAAAGCCAGGGTAGCGTCGCGGCTCATGAACATAAACGATGGAGCCTCTGGGTCTTGGAAATGGCGAAACTGGTCCATATAGAACTGTCGCAGCAGCAGGTCCACCGAATCGCGGCCTGCTGTTGAGGCTCCTATCACGCGCACTGTCTTCAGCATGTCTTGCCGGTGTTGCAGCCGGTAGCTTTGGGCTGTGTCGGCTTCCTCAGCGGTCTCAGCCTGCGCCGTAAATATTGCTGATGCTGCAAGCAGCAGCACAACGATTTTCAGTATATGTGTTTTCATAGTGCAAAAGGGATTAATTCTTTAGGGCTGATTGCTGTTATCTGTCTATCAGATAGCATTTTACCTTACCCACGGGCAGTTCACCCTCCAACTGATACGGCACATAAGGAGCTTTGGTGGAAATCCATGTGTCCATATTGGCACTTGAGGTCTTTCCGCCGTCGTCCGTAAAATTAAACCGCAGATGCAGGGCAGTGACTTTCTTTCCGGAACGCAGCTTCAGGGTCTGCTGACCCAGATTGCGTATGGTGATGAATTCGGCATGAGTGCCGGAAAATATCACCCGTCGGATGCTTCTTCCTTTGGGCAGACGTGAATAGTCGTAGGTGCGCAGGAAATAGAATATGCTCAGCATGTCGTATGCCTCATACTTTGTCGAGAAGTTCTTGCGGGTAACTTTTGTCTTGCCATTGCGCACTTTTGTGCGGTGAACGTTGGCTTTGATGGTGCCTCCGCTGTATGTGTAAGTGATTATGTCGCGATTGTATTTGCCGCCCTCATGCGATATTTTCTCATAGCGTGTGGGGCGCAGTTCGCGCACTGTCATCGTGGCGCGCAAGGTGTCGCGAACCTGGAAAATCTTGTCGGCCCAGGGTTTGGTCTTTGCCGTGAGTACGGCTTGATAATTGCTACCGTGGCTACGAAGGCTCAGGGTTGCTTCGCCGGCATCTTTATGCACCAGACCCCATTTATAGCTAATGACATAATGCAGGGTCTCGTTGCCCAAAGCTGTAGCTTTGGCCGGCACAAAATGGCACAGAGCCATTATTATTACTAATATCGCTGCTATCTGTTTCCTCATAACCGATTGCTGTTTACTTTGTACTATAAAAGGTATTCTGTTCTATCTGAAAAGCTATCTGATTTACAAACTGTATTTTCAAAAAGTCCCCTCCGACTGATTTTTCAATGAGCCGAAGAGGACAGTTTTTTCTCCTTTTGCCGACTCTCTGTTTTACTTGGGTGTAAATTTGAGGCTTGTCGGCTTTTTCTTCCCCATGTCAATAGCATCAACATCGGGATTTTCCGGGTTTAGAAGTATTGATGCAACACCTGAATGAGGTCGTTTGCAGGCTTATAGCCCGACTCGCGCCACTTCAGCTCGCCATCTTTGAAAATCATCAGAGTAGGCACGCTGCGCACCTGATAGGCGGCGGCAGCACGGCGGTTTTCATCAATATCTATTTTTATGATTCTTATCTTGTCGCCCTCTTTCTGTGCCACTTCTTCAAGCACCGGATGCATCATTTTGCAAGGTCCGCACCAGGTGGCAAAGAAATCTACCAATACGGGTTTATCGCCCGAAATGATATCTTTAAATGATTCAGCCATTGTTATGTGTGTTTTATTTGTCTTTGTCTATATAACGCTCCAAATCTTTCTTTGTTTCAGTATGGCAGACAACACCCTCAATTACCCACACATATAACACACACCAATACACTTAGCCATGAATCGTCGCCGAGCTGATAAATAACGCAACAGGGGCTGAGCCGTAAGTGAGTTACAACACAGCCTCTGTTGTCTTTTATCTAAGCTTTATGCTTGATTGCTTGCTCTGGGTGCATCGGCCTGTCGGCAAATGCTCTCAAAAGCAGCCACCAAATCAAGCCTGAGCGCGATCCTCGTTGAGGATGCGAATCATCTCTATTGCTGAGTGAGGAATGCGGGTGCCGGGGCCGAAGATAGCTGCTACGCCTGCCTTGTAGAGGAAGTCATAGTCCTGAGCCGGGATAACACCACCTGCCGTTACCAGAATGTCGGGACGGCCAAGTTTCTTCAGCTCTTCAATCACCTGAGGAATCAGGGTCTTGTGGCCTGCTGCCAGCGACGATACACCAAGGATGTGAACGTCGTTCTCAACAGCCTGACGGGCTGCCTCGGCGGGTGTCTGGAACAGCGGACCCATATCTACGTCGTAACCGCAGTCAGCATAACCGGTGGCTACCACCTTGGCGCCGCGGTCGTGGCCGTCCTGACCCATCTTGGCTATCATGATACGCGGCTGGCGGCCTTCGCGTTTTGCAAAGTCGGCTACCATGCGACGTGCCTCTGCAAATTCGGGATCTCCCTTCTCTTCGTTGCTATACACTCCGGATATAGTTTTGATTACTGCTTTATAGCGGCCCACAACTACCTCGCAGGCATCTGAAATCTCGCCAAGAGTTGCGCGCAGACCGGCGGCCTTAACTGCCTTGTCAAGCAGATTGCCCTTGCTCGGGTCTTTCACAACCTCGGTTATCTCGGCAAGTGCGGCCTTAACGGCTGCCTCGTCGCGGTTGGCCTTCAGGTCATTCAGACGCTCAATCTGTTCTTTGCGAACCTCAGTGTTGTCAACCTCAAGGATGTCGATGGGGTCTTCGTGGTCCAGACGGTATTTGTTGATACCCACGATGGTCTGAGTGCCGTTGTCGATGTGAGCCTGCGTACGTGCGGCAGCCTCTTCAATCTTCAGCTTCGGCAGACCGGTCTCGATAGCTTTGGCCATGCCGCCAAGCTTCTCAATCTCCTGGATGTGATCCCATGCGCGACGGGCTATCTCGTTGGTCAGAGCCTCTACATAGTAGGAACCGCCCCACGGGTCAACCTGCTTCGTAACGTAGGTTTCCTCCTGGATGTATATCTGGGTGTTACGTGCAATACGTGCCGAGAAGTCGGTAGGCAGTGCTATAGCCTCGTCAAGAGCGTTGGTGTGCAGCGACTGGGTATGGCCTAACACAGCGCCCATAGCCTCTACGCAGGTACGGCCAACATTGTTGAACGGGTCCTGCTCGGTGAGCGACCAGCCTGAAGTCTGGCAGTGCGTACGCAGTGCCATGGATTTCGGGTTCTTCGGGTTGAACTGTTTTACTATGCGGGCCCAGAGCATACGGGCGGCGCGCATCTTGGCTATCTCCATGAAATAGTTCATCGAGATGCCCCAGAAGAAGCTCAGACGCGGTGCGAAGGCGTCAATGTCCATACCGGCGTTGATACCGGCGCGGATATATTCCAGACCGTCGGCCAGTGTGTAAGCCAGCTCGATGTCGGCCGTGGCGCCTGCCTCCTGCATGTGATAGCCGGAGATGGAGATGGAGTTGAACTTCGGCATCTTCTGTGAAGTGTATTCGAAGATGTCGGCGATAATCTTCATCGAGAATGCCGGCGGATAGATGTAGGTGTTACGCACCATGAACTCCTTGAGGATGTCGTTCTGGATGGTGCCTGCCATCTCTTCGAGCTTAACGCCCTGTTCCAGACCTGCGTTGATGTAGAAAGCCATTACGGGGAGTACGCCGCCGTTCATGGTCATCGACACCGACATCTTGCCAAGGGGTATGCCGTCGAAGAGCACCTTCATGTCTTCAATAGAGCAGATCGACACACCTGCTTTGCCCACGTCACCTACCACACGTTCATGGTCGGCGTCATAGCCGCGGTGGGTGGGAAGGTCGAATGCTACCGACAGACCCTTCTGGCCCGAGGCCAGGTTGCGGCGATAGAAAGCATTCGATTCAGCAGCTGTGGAGAATCCGGCATACTGACGGATGGTCCAAGGACGCAGAGGATACATGGCGCTGTACGGACCACGCAGATAAGGAGGTATGCCCGACACGAAGTTCAGATGCTCCAGACCCTCCAGGTCCTCTTTGGTGTACACCGGTTTTACCGGTATCAGTTCCGCCGTCATGTAGCCTTCGCCGGCGGATGCCGGTACGGTTGCCGGCGCTATTTTGGTGATGTCTATTTCTTTAAAATTCGGTTTCATTGTGCTTTCTCCCTCCTTATTTCAGCAGTTTGGCGTTGAAGTTTACAAGCGTGTCAAGCACGTTGACGCGAACATGGATGAAGTGTTCTATGCCCAGAGCTTTCAGCTCGTCGGTGCATGCCGGGTTGCCTGCTACGGCAAACATGGCGCGGCCGTTGAGATACTTGAATGCTGCAGGTGCATATTCGGCATATTCGTCGTCGCTTGAGCAGAGCACTACAACGTCGGCGCCCTTTTCCATAGCGGCGTCAATGCCCTGTTCTACGGTGTCGAAGCCAATGTTGTCTATAATCTCATAACCGGCGCAGCCGAAGAAGTTGGCCGAGAACTGGGCACGAGCCAGACGCATGGCCAGGTTGCCGATGGTGAGCATGAATACCTTCGGACGTTTGCCTGAACGCTCGGTGTCCAGACGAAGCTGCTCGAACTGGCTGGCAGCGCGGTCGAAGATGAGCCAGTCAACGGCGCCATCCTGAACATCCTGCTTGTCGGAGCAGCCGCAGCCGCATGAGCAGGCGTCATTCTCAATCTTGTCAAGCGCTTTCTCGTTGAAGTTCGGGAACTGGTTGGTGCCCAGCAGATTCTCTTTGCGACGGGCAACATCCACGTGGCGCTTCACGCCGCTGGCGTTGATGTCTTTCTGCACCTCGCCCTTGCGGAGCATGGCCAGGAAGCCGCCTCCCTCTTCCACTTTGTTGAAAATCTTCCAGGCCACATCGGCGATGCTCACCGTCAGAGTCTCAATGTAGTAAGAGCCGCCGGCCGGGTCAACGACCTTGTTCAGATGGCTCTCTTCGCGCAGCAGAAGCTGCTGGTTGCGGGCTATGCGCTCGCTGAACTCGTCCGGACGTTTGTACTGCAGGTCAAACGGCAGAGTCTCTATGGAGTTCACACATGCCAGAGCGGCCGACATCGTCTCCGTCATGGAGCGAAGCAGGTTGACGTGTGCGTCGTATATTGTCTGGTTGAACTGGCTGGTAGTGGCGTGAGCGAACATCTTGGCGCTCTCGTCGTCTGCCTTGTAGGCGCGAACTATCTCGGCCCAGAGCATACGGGCGGCGCGGAACTTGGCTATCTCCATGAAATAGTTCGACGAGATGCCCATGTTGAATTTGATGCGGCGAGCCACCTCATCGGCGCTGCGGCCGGCTTCGGTGAGCAGTGTCATCCATTCAGCACCCCATGCCAGAGCATATCCAAGCTCCTGGGTGATGAAAGCACCTGCGTTGCAGAACATTACGCTGTCAACGGGGAGGCAGCGCAGATTCTCCACATCCTTAACCACGTCGAGCAGCTCGCAGCCCATAGCGGCGATGTCGCCCTTGAAGTCGAGGCCGTGACGAAGCAGACGTTTGAACGGGTTGAAGCTGATGGAGCCGCGGAAGGTCTTCTGTGCATTCTTGCCGGCTATGTAAGCCACAAGCAGCTTGGCCACCTCAATGGCTTTGCGCGGGCAGCAGTCGATGTTGATTTCAATCTTCTCAATGTCGATGTCTTTGAGCAGAGCCTCTATGAAGGCAGCGTCAACATCGCCTTTCAGCTTGAAACCTACTGAGTCGCAGCCACGGTCAATGGCATGGCGTGCTTCGTCGTTCATCTCCGTGGCGGTAGCGCCGCAGAAGCTCTGACGGATGAGCCAGTCATTGTTATCGCGTGTGCCGCGAACAAACGGGAATTGACCGGGATATGTGTTGATGGTCGGCAGGTCTTTCACATCTTCCAACCGGTAGAAGGGCTGTACGTTGAAACCCTCGTTTGTGCGCCATACCAGTTTCTTATCGAAATCGGCGCCTTTTAAATCGGCAATGATTTTTGCTTTCCAAGCTTCGGTGCTGGTCGGCTCAAACATGTCGAACAACTTTTCTTTCTTCTCTTCTGCCATTTCTCAAAACAGCTTTTCTATGAGTATTTGTAAGGTTATTTATCACTTTTACTCCCCTCGCTCTCGCCTCTTTCAAGCAAGAAACGACGGGGGCGGTTTGCGACTACAAAGTTACAAAAATCTTATCACCCCCACAAGTATTTTAAGAAAATATTCAGCTCCCGACCCCTTTATGCCCAATGCCACAAACCATGTCAGACCTTATGCCGCAAAAGATGTCAGACCCTTTGCCGCAAAAATTGTCATCTCCGGTGTCTTAACCCGCCAGTGATTTGTCGGTGATGGTAATGGAGCGGGCCGACAGGGTCTGCACAAGCTGGTGATTGTGGGTGGCCATGAGCACGGCTTGTCCGCGCGCCGGAAGGCTGTGAAGCAGTCGGGCAATCATCATACCGCTTTCGGGGTCGAGGTTGCCGGTGGGTTCGTCGGCAATGAGCAGCTTGGGTTTGTTGAGCAACGCGCGCGCTATGGCCACTCGCTGTTGTTCGCCGCCGCTCAGCTCGTGAGGCATCTTATAGCCGCTGTCCGGCAGTCCGACCAGTTCCAGCACCTGCGCCACGCGCTGACGTCTCTCTGCTTCGCCTCGCCAGCCGGTGGCTCGCAGCACAAAGTCAAGGTTCTGTTCGGCCGACATCTCCTGAAGCAGCTTGAAATCCTGGAACACTATACCCAGACGCCTGCGCAGCATCGCCACATCGCGGTGGCGCAACCCAATCATGTCAAAGCCAAGCACATGGGCTTTCTTCCCCGACTCTATAGGTATTTCGGCATACAGGCTCTGCAGAAGGGTACTCTTGCCGCTGCCCACTTTGCCCAGCAGATACACAAACTCGCCCTGCGTCATGCTGAAGTCGATGTTGCGCAGCACTACTCTCTCGCCCTGAGCCAATGTAACGCCCCGGTAATCTATCACTCTGTCGGCCATAATTCCTGATTTTTCTGTTGCAACAGTCTTGCGGCCTCCGCGGCGAACTCCTCATCGGGCATGGTTGCCGGAAGCCAGTGAATCTTGAATCCTCGCCTCTCCATGCCGCGCAGCCAGGTCATCTGCCGCTTGGCAAACTGATGTATGGCGGTCTCCAGACCCTTCTCCATCTCGCTGCGGGTAATCTTGCCGGTTACGAACAGGGTTATGAACTTATATTCGAGGCCGTAATAAATCAAATCGTCGGGTCTGACGCCCTGAGCAATCAGTTTTTCCACCTCTGCGGTCATCCCTTCGGCAAACCGTTTCTCAAGCCGCCGGGAGATGCGTCTGCGCCGCTCGTCGCGGTCCAAATCAAGGGCTATCAGCACATGCTCCACAGGCTTTACCTGCGTGCGGTCGCGCAGCCGGTTTTGCTCCGGATGATGCAGATAATAATCCTCTATCTCTATGCCTCTCAAAGCTCTTTCGCGGGTGTCGGTGTCAGTTGTATTGTGCAGTTTCTTCATGCTGCCCAACAACTCCGCCAATTCCTCCAGGCTCTTGTCGGCGAGGCTTTGCCGCAGTTCCTCATTCACGGGAATGTCGGGCATCCTCACTCCATCGAGGGCGTGCTCCACATACATTCCTGTGCCTCCGCAAAGCACAGGCACTTTTCCGCGCTGCCGCACTTCTCGCTCGGCCGCGTCATAGTCGCTGAGAAATTCCTGAAGATTATATTTGTATCCGGCTTGGCGTATGTCTATGAGATGATACCTCACTGGCTCGCTGCCGCCTTCCCTGTACTCGTCAAGGTCTTTGCCTGTGCCGATGTCCATGCCGCGATACACCTGCCGCGAGTCGGCACTGATAATCTCGCCCTCAACGGCACGAGCCGCCGCCACAGCTTTGCGTGTCTTGCCGCTTGCCGTGGGACCGGTAATGGCCAATACGACTCCTGAATACTTCACATCCAAACTTTGAGGGCGCTGCCGCCGAAGATTTTGCGCATTATGCGGCGCACTCTGAACAGTGGCTTGTCGCAGTTCAGCCGTGCAATGTTTATCCACTTGTTGCTCTGGAAATCTATCTGCGTGTTGCGGATATCGCTGATGCGCAACTGCGGCACGTACGATTTGATTTTGTAGCGGCGGAAACCGCGTTCGTCATACAGCTTCTCGGTGCGCATTATGGTAAGCATACGGCGGGCATCGGCCAGCAGATATGATGACAGGGCATGTGGGCGCCGTTGGTTGATACGCGTCAGCTGCTCCATGTTCATCCACTCGCCCTTATCCTCACTCAGGGTGGGATAATCGCTGCATTTGCCGTCAAGGAAATAGAAATACCTCAACACGGTGTGTTGCCGCAGACCGGGAGCCGAGAAGCTGCAGAAGAAGCGCAATTCGCCATTCTCCACGCCGCTCTCCTTCTCTATTGTCTTGCGGGCTTCCGGCTCGGTTACCATCGCCCCAGTCTGCGAGGTAAAGAAGGGTGTGTCGAGCACCTTATGAGCCTGGAAGTCGGGGTCGTCGCAGTCATAGCTCACAAAGAGCTTATCCTCGCATATCACAAAGAAGCGCAGATAAGTCTTCGGACTCATGCTGCCGGCTTCTGCGGGGGTCAGCAGCTCGCCGCGCTGTTTCAGCTCCAGGTCAAGCTCGTAGTTGTGCACAAGCAGATAAATCTCATAAACCGCAAGACCGATAATGTTCACCCAGAAGAAGATGTAGAGGTCTTTGTTGTTTATGGAAGCATCGTTGAAGAAGAAGAGGAAGTATACCCAGTTGATTACCGACAGGATGCCGAAGAGCATTATCAGGTTGCGCACCTGAATACGGCTCTCGCGGGTGAGAATAGCGCCTAATTTACCCTTCTGGAAAACGTCGCTGCGCACGCCGAAGTGGTTGTCGAGATAACGGTGCAGCGAACGCCTGCGTATGTAACATACCGACAGGGTGAGGAAGCACACAGGCGCCAGAACCAACACCGAGATGGTGCGGGGACCCTGGAAAATGTCAAGGTGCTCGCCAACATGTATTATGCCCCATGAGCTCATGGAAGAGATGGTCATGAGTATCACGGTATAGGCTATAATACTTATCATCAGGGCATACCCAACAAGCATGTAAGTGGGGTGATGGCTGGTCTTGTTTACATATATCCGCACATAGATTATGAACGCGCAGATAATGGCGGTGAATATCGAGAAGATGGAATGAGTCCAAGTGCTGACCGTCAAAAGCACCATCAACAGCAGCATCGCTATGGAAAGGTTTTTCCAGAACAGATACAACTGCACGAGATTGATTTTCTGAAGGTCTCTCATCGTTTTTTTCTGATTAGGCTTTGATGAGGTTTTATTTGAGATTCAAATCGAGGAAATCCTTGATTTTTCTGTACAGCATTGTGCGGGCGTTGCACATACGCAGGCTGTGTTCGAATCCCGTATAAGCCATCATATCGAAGAGTTTGCCCTCCTGTGTCAGCTTCGACGTAAAGCGCAGCGTGTTGTAGAAATGCACGTTGTCGTCGGCTGTGCCCGACATGATAAGGAGGCGCGCCTTGAGGTTGTCGGTGCGGAGCAGCGTTGAGGCCTGGTCATAGCCTGCCTCATTCTGCTGCGGCGTCATCATATAGCGTTCAGTGTAAATGGCATCGTAATAGCGCCAGTCGGTTACAGGTGCCATAGCCACGCCGCATTTGAAAGGCGAGTCGGGAGCGGTGAGCTCCATCAGCGACATATATCCGCCGTAGCTCCAGCCGAAGCATGCCGTGCGGTTGGCGTCTATGTAAGGCTGAGAGGCGAAGTAACGGGCTGCCGCCAGTTGGTCTTCCGTTTCATACTTGCCAAGCTGTTTGTAAACGGCATTGGCCCATGCGCGACTGCGGTTACCTGTGCCGCGACCGTCCACGGTGGCAATTATGTAACCCTCCTGAGCCAGCCAGAAGAGGCCGTCGAGCTTCCATGCGTCGAGCACTTCCTGCGAGTCAGGACCGTTGTATTGCTGCATCAGCAGCGGATATTGCCTACTCGGGTCAAAGTTGGCAGGCTTGATTACAAAAGCCTCCATCTCCTCGCCGGCGGCATTCTTCACCTTGAGGAATTCCTTGCGGGGTGCCGACGCGTAACGGGCGGCATATTCGCGGTTCATCTCAAGTTCGGCAAGCTGTTTGCCGCGGGCATTGCACAGCGTATACTGAGGGGGTGTTGAGGCGTTGCTGTAAGTGCGCACAAAATACTCCATCGTTTCAGAGAAGCGTGCCGATTCGGTGCCTGTGCCGGGGTTGAGGAGCGTAAGATCTTTGCCGTCGGCGCGAGCCACGTTGCGGTTCTTCGGACCATTTTTTGTGCACTGCAGATAATATGCCCTGCTCTTGGGCTCATAGCCGTAAAGGGCGGTAACGTTGTAATCGCCCGACGTTACGGTGCGCAGCAGCGTGCCGGCATAATTGTATTCATAGAGATGCCGATAGCCTGAGCGTTCGGAGCCTATCACGAAGGCATCGTTGCGATAACGAACCATCTGATAGGCAGCCGGGCTCAGCCATGCCTCGCTGCGGTCTTCATATATCTGGTGAGCCACCGTGCTGGCCGGATTCACCTTATACAGCCGCAGATGATTCTGGTCGCGGTTCAGCACCATTACCATCAGCCTGTCAGGCGCGCCGCCATATTCCAGGCTCGGCACATAGTCCTTTTCGCCAAGACCCAAGTCCATGGTCTTCACCGTGCGGTTGTCGATGTTGTAAGTCTGCACCTGAACCACCGAATTGTTATATCCGGCCAGCGGATATTTGTAGTCGAAGCTGCCGGGATAATATTCATATTCGGGCATCGGCTCACAGAAATTGCTGTAGAGGTCGAAGCTGTATTGCGGCACTTTGCTCTCGTCGAAACGTATGAACGAAAGGGTCTGGTCGTCGGGACTGAAACGCATTGTGTTGTCAATGCCGAATTCCTCCTCGTAGCCCCAGTCAGGCACACCGTATATTACCTTGTTGAGCTCACCGTCGGTTGTTACGGCTATGTCGGTGCCGTAATCGAGGTTAGCCAGACGGATATTGTTGTCGAGTGTATAAGCCACCATGCGGCCGTCGTGACTGAGTATGGCGCCGCGCAGATGCCCCTTTTTGTTTACGCAGGTCAGCGTTGACCGCATCACATCATATACATAGAAACTTGCGTAAAAGCTGCGGCGATAGAGCTTCTCAACGTTGTTCCACAAGAGAATCTTGCGGCCGTTGGCCGAGATGGAATAACCGTTGAACTTATCAATCTTCAGCTCCCCTTTCACATTGTCGAGGCTGAAGAGAACCCCGGTTTTCTGTCCGGTTTTGTAGCTGAATTTCTCTATTGACCGGCCATCGTCGCTGACGGCGGCATATTCCTGCCCGCCGCTCAGCGGCCTCATGTCCTTGATGCGTGCCGGCGAAGATTTCTTTATGTCGCAAAAATCTTCCACGCTCAGCGTCTGAGCTTCAACAGTCATTGCGCTGCCGAATGCCAACACGCCAGCCAACAGGCTTTTAAGCAATATATGTTTTGTCATGATGCGGTGCGATGTTAAGTGTTAATAGGCTCGGGCAAAGAGTGCGCGGCGATGCGAGGGTTTGCCGGTAAGCATATCCACGCCTTCCTCTTCGGGAGAGTCGTAGGGGATGCAGCGGATAGTGGCTTTCGTCTCCTCCTTGATGCGGGCTTCCGTTTCCGGAGTGCCGTCCCAGTGGCAGAGCAGGAATCCGCCCTTTTCTATCTCCTTCTTGAACTCGTCGTAGGTATCAACCTTGCGAATACGCTCGTTGCGAGCCTTCAGAGCCTTCTGATAGATATTTTCCTGAATATCCTTGAGCAGCTGGCGGATATGTTCCTCAATACCCTCAATCTGCATCGTTTCTTTCTCCAGCGTGTCACGGCGCATCACCTCCACGGTGCCGTTTTCGAGGTCGCGCATACCCACTGCCAGACGCACAGGCACACCCTTCACCTCGTAGTCGGCGAATTTGAAGCCCGGACGACGGTTGTCGGCGTCGTCATAACGCACGCTGATACCCATCTCCATGAGGTTGTCGACAATGGGTTTCACGCGTTCGGAAATCTTCTTCAGACCCTCGGCATCCTTGTAGATAGGCACTATGACAACCTGAATCGGGGCCAGACGGGGAGGAAGCACCAGACCGTTGTCGTCGCTGTGCGCCATGATGAGGGCGCCCATCAATCGGGTTGACACACCCCACGACGTTGCCCACACATACTCAGGCTTATTATCCTTGTTCATAAAGGTTACGTCGAAGGCCTTGGCGAAGTTCTGTCCCAAGAAGTGGCTGGTGCCGCTCTGCAGGGCTTTGCCATCCTGCATCATAGCCTCTATGGTGTAAGTGTCGAGAGCGCCGGCAAAACGTTCTGTCTCGCTCTTCACACCCTTTATCACCGGCACTGCCATCCATTTCTCTGCGAACTCGGCATATACGTCGAGCATCTTGAGGGCTTCCTCCTCGGCCTCTTCGCGGGTAGCATGGGCGGTATGGCCTTCCTGCCACAGGAATTCTGCCGTACGCAGGAACATGCGGGTGCGCATCTCCCAGCGGAACACGTTTGCCCACTGATTGACCAGGATGGGAAGGTCGCGGTATGAGTGAATCCAGTTCTTATAGGTGTTCCAGATTATGGTCTCTGACGTGGGACGGATAATCAGTTCCTCTTCGAGCTTTGCCGCCGGGTCAACAACCACGCCGTTTCCGTCGGGGTCATTTTTGAGGCGGTAATGCGTTACCACGGCACATTCCTTGGCGAAGCCCTCTACATGGTCAGCTTCGCGGCTGAGGAATGATTTGGGTATAAGCAGCGGGAAGTAAGCATTCTGGTGTCCGGTAGCTTTGAACATAGCATCGAGCTGGTGCTGCATCTTCTCCCAGATGGCATATCCGTAAGGCTTTATCACCATACAGCCGCGCACTGCCGACTGTTCAGCCAAGTCAGCCTTAACAACCAGTTCGTTGTACCATTGCGAATAATTATCGTCCCTTTTGGTAAAATTTTTCAGTTCTTTAGCCATTGTGTGTCAGTAGAATAGAAGTGGGTTATGACCAGAGCCTGTCGGCGTTTTTAATTTTTTTGTGGTCGGCATTGATGCCACGCCAGGCCAGAATCAGCGCCACTATGGTGATGAAAGGAGCGAAAGCGAGCGATGACCAGCTCACTGCCACGCCCTGAAAAGCTGTATAGCCGAGCATAGCGGCATCGGCGGCTGTGAAGATTGTCAGCAGCAGCGTTACCAGGCAAACGCGCTTCTGGAGCGGCAGATTGCGGTAGAGGAAGATGTCTATCAGTGCCAACAAAGCAGCCAGACCTGATATACAGCTCAGATAGATGGTGTATATGGGTTGAGGTTTGACAATGCCGGTGTTCTCGCCTTCGGGGAAAATACCCCACGACATGAAGTTGTATGTAAAATCAGGCAGCTGCCACTGACCGAGCGAACATAGCGTAAATGCCAGCATACAGCCAAAGGCTATTATCAAAAACACCGTCTGCCATCTTTGTATTACCATATTTTTCTCTTTTTAGCGAAAATCACATCCCTTGAAAGTTATTAGCTCTATCGGCGTGCAATTTTCAATCATTTCATTCATGTTGCAGTACACCGCAACTGCCGCTGAATTTCAACGGCAAGGGTGTGGTGTAGATTCTTGTGCAAAATTATAAATATTTTGCGGTTCTTGCAAGTGTTCACATATATTAAGCCACGAGGGTCAATTATTTTGGCTTTCGGGTTTTTCTTTCTTCTCCTTCGTGTAGGCAGAAGTGGAAAGGGAGGGTTATTTTCGGCGACAGAGACGTTTTCTTCAGCATCAATCGTTTTTGGCGTAATTTTTGTTACTATAAATATCAGGGAAGAGGGTCGGCAGTATAAAGTCCCTTTTCCAAACTATCTTTCAGCAACTACTATGCCTTCACAAATCGACATCACCGACATACGCAGTATCCTTAAGAACGTGAAAAGCGGACGGATAAAAGAGGCTCTCGACACGGCAAAGCGCTGTGCCGTTGCTCTTGGGCTCTGGTTCGAACTCGATAAATTATCTTCGCACGAACGGGTTTATCAGGCCATCACTGAATATATGGCCAATGAAACGGATTCCAAGCAACGCAGCCGCGAGCTGGCCAACATAAAGGAGGATTTGCTGCGCCTCTCAGACATCATCCGTCTTGAAATGCAATTGCGCAATCCGGCTCCGGGGCGCGAAAACGACCTCTATGCCTCGGCGGTGAGGACGCGCCGCATAGCCGACGAGGTGAGTTTGTCGAAATATTTCGACCAATTGCTGAAAGCGGGTCCGCAGGAGCGTTTCGACATCATCGACCGGATGTTTACGCAAGTTGCCACCACGCAACATCTTAGCCGCGATGATGAGGCTGCGGCAAAGGCTTTCCTGAATGATCCGTCGGCCGATTTCGAGGCTCGGGCAATGCTCATCAGCGCTCTTTCTTTGGGCAATCTCTATTATTACGACCGGGCCAAACTGATGTTGTTGCTCAGTCTGCCCGACTATGAGCCTGTGGAGCTTCAGGCGCGGCGGCTCACGGGTATCTATCTGGCGCTTTGGCGTCATCCGTCGCGCATCGGCATGGATGTGGCTGTGGGCGAGCGAATCGGTTTGCTGATGGCTGACGAGGCTATGCTCCGGGCCATGCGCAAGGTGGCTGCCGCCTTTTTGGCTTCGCGCGACACGCAGCGCATCAACAACAAAATGCAGCAGGAGATAATTCCTGAGCTGCAGAAGCTGCAGAAGGATCTCACCGGGCGCTTCTCGTCGGTTGCCGATATGGCCGAGCTGTTCGACGCCGAGGGTAACCCCGAGTGGGAGTCAATGATAAGCAACAGCAACCTGGGCGAATCGCTGAAGGAAGTCAGCGAGATGCAGGAACAGGGTGGCGATGTGATGATGCTGGCGTTCTCCAACCTGAAGAATTTTCCGTTTTTCCATCGTCCGGGAAACTGGCTTTTGCCTTTCAACATTTCTCATCCGGCTCTGCGCAAGTCAATGGAGCTGAACAGCGAGATGCTTACACTGCTGCGCGACTCGGCCGATTTCCTCTGCGACCCCGACAAATACTCTTTGGGTCTGGCGCTTGAACGTGTGCCGGCAGGTCAGGGCGATATGATGATAAATCAGCTTCGCCAACAGTTTGAGCAATACCGCGAGGACAAAGCCACGTCGTTTCACAAGGAGACGGAGCCCAAAATCAACGTAGAGATTACGCTCTATGTGCGGTCTTTGTCGCGCCTCAGCGCTCTTTTCCCACACCGCGGATTACGGTTACCGGATGCTTTCTCCAAGGCTATCATTCCGGCGGAACTGCCTTTCCTGAAGGATGTTATGAGCACGGAGGATGACCTGCAGACGGCGGCTGAGTTTCTGTTTGCACGCAACTATTATCAGGAGGCTCTGCCGGTGTTGCAGCGTCTGATGGAGATTTCCGAACCGACGCCGTTGCTGATGGAGAAGATGGGTTTTGCACTGCAGCATACCGGCGATGCCGAGGGGGCGTTGGAATATTACCGTCGGGCAGAGGCGCTTAACGACAAACCCGGAATATGGCTGATACGCAAGCTGGCCATGCTCAACCGTGCCTTAGGACATCACGATGAGGCTGTGCGCTACTGGCAAATGCTTGACGCCATGAAGCCTGATGATGTGAAGACGACAATGCATCTTGCCAATGCGCTGCTCGATGCCGGAAAGACGCAGGAGGCGTTGAAGAAGTATTACAAGGCTGATTATCTGAGCGGAGGCTATGCGAAGACTTGGAGGCCGATAGCCTGGTGCGAATTTCTGGAGGGCCATTACGACAAGGCTCAGCTCTATTACAACAAATTGTTAGCTATGGTTGCAGATGCTTCCGACCTGCTCAACGCCGGTCATGTGGCAATAGCTCAGGGTCGTATGCAGGAGGCCATAGACTTATACACGCGCTCGGCCATCAGCCATAGGGATGGGCTGGAGGGTTTCCTGCAGATGTTGGAGGACGACAGGGAGATTCTGGCAAAGTTCGGTCTGAACGATGAATGGCGCGCTCTTTTGGCCGACAGGCTGCGTTTTATGCCGGAGTCGCTATTTGACAATAAAAATAAATTACCTTTCTAAGACTCAGGTGAGGCTGTATCCGCGGTTGTCAAGACCTATATAGCCTTCCTGACAGAGAAAAAGGAGAACCGGCGCCACTCTGCTTTTCACTGAGCTGAAGCGCTTTTCCAACTGCTGCAACGTGAGGGGGTAATCGGCCGCCGAAAGTAAATCGAGCAACGCTTCGGCCAGTTGCCGGTCTGAGATGGTTGATTTGCGCCGTTTCAGACAGACATCGCACGTGTTGCAGTCTTTCTCCTCCTCTTCGCCGAAATATTTGAGCATACGTCTTACGCGGCACGAACCGTCGTTGAAGATATAGTCTGCCATGGCCTTGATTCTTGTCTCCATGGCTTCGCGGCGTTCCTCGTAAGCGGCTTTAGGAATGGTGATATAGCGAGGCTCCTCGCGCCTGCGGGGAAGAAGGACGTAAGGGGTGCGCCGCCGGGGGATGAAATGAATCACTTTCTTCTTCGACAGCTCTATAAGGGCTTCGAGCACGCTCTGCACACTCATGGCTCCTTTGCCGGCCAACAATTGTTCCGACACCATTACGAAGTCCACAAAAAGTCCGGGATAATTGCGCAAGAGGACTTGCAGAATCTTGTCGGCATTGGACGAGAGGGGTATGTCGTAGAGCTCATGGCGTTCGCAAATCACCATGACGCGAGGCGCCGAATCCGTCTCCTCCATAAAAGTAAGCCACTGTGCGGCAGTGAGTATGGCCAAGGCTGCTTTCACCTGCTTTTCCTGCATGCTGAAGGTGGCGCAGAATTTATCCAAATCAAAGGGATAGAGGCGGTCTTCACCCTCACCAAGGGCAATATGCAGAAAATTGCACACCCTTTCGTAGATTTTCAGCACAATCTTCTTGTCGGGGAATGCCTCGGTGAGGCGCCTTTTCAGGGTTGCCTTATCGCGCTCCGACCTCAACAACACGGCGTAAGAGCGTTTTCCGTCTCTGCCGGCGCGTCCGGCTTCCTGATAATATTCTTCGAGGCTTGGCGGCGGGTCAGCGTGCATCACGAGTCTGACGTCGGGCTTGTCGATGCCCATGCCGAAGGCGTTCGTGGCCACCATTACCCTTCTCTCGCCGTTAATCCACCGGCGCTGCCGGTCATTCTTCTCCTCCGGCTCCAGACCGGCATGATAAAAGGTGGCGTTAATGCCGGAATTAACTAAGAAATCGGCCAGTTCATGGGTCTTGCGCCGCGACCGTGCGTAGATAATGGCGCTCCCTGTGGTGTTGTTCAGGATGTGGAGCATCTGCGACAGTTTCTCGGCCGCCGGACGAACCACATATTGCAGGTTGGCACGCGCGAAACTGCTTTTGAAGACCTGTGCGCCCGGACGGAAATCGAGGCGTGCCTGAATATCTTCGGCCACTTTGGGCGTGGCGGTGGCTGTCAGGGCCAGACAGGGCACATCGGGACGCAGCAGTTTGCGCAATTCGCCGATAAGCAGATACGGAGGACGGAAGTCATAGCCCCACTGCGAGATGCAATGCGCCTCATCCACCACAAGCAACGAGATGTTGAGGGTGCGCAGTTCGTTGCGAAACCGCTGCCATGTAAGTCGTTCGGGCGACACATAGAGGAATTTGCAGCGGTTGGCGGCCAAGCGTTCGCGGGCTTTGCGGGCTTCCGCCGAGGTCATTCCGGCATGTAGCGCCACAGCCGGAATACGGTGGCGGCGGAGAGCGTCGACCTGGTCGAGCATCAGCGAAATCAGCGGCGTTACCACCAATGTGGTGCCGGGGAGTATCATTCCGGGCACTTGGAAGGTGATGGACTTGCCGCCGCCTGTGGGCAGCAATCCCAATGTGTCATGACCGCTGAGTACGGAGTCGATTATCTCAGCCTGAAGGGGCCGAAACGAGGGATAATGCCAATAATGCTGTAATACCTCTAAAGGCGTCACGATTCGGAAGGCCTCATGTCTTTAATCATGAGCTGGATGGAGTTCAGG
>ENA-ORNF01000308-ORNF01000308.1-human-gut-metagenome-genome-assembly--contig:-NODE-308-length-50737-cov-8.948680_pt1 | contig 50737 bp, 47 predicted proteins | sample MGYA00242110_ERZ509012 | MGnify/ENA primary metagenome ERZ509012 (study PRJEB26280, sample SAMEA2338714) | human gut metagenome | biome: human gut; feature: human-associated habitat; material: faeces... | reverse complement strand
TACACGTCGGCGGCGGCAAATTCGCCCTCTTCTTTGGCAATTTCGATGTGGAACAGCGCCTGCATAAGCAGATCTCCCAGTTCCTCTACAGTGTTGGCAGTGTCGTCGTTTTCCAACGCGTTTGCCAGCTCGTAGGCCTCCTCTATGACGTTTTTGACAATGGATTTGTGCGTCTGTTCCCTGTCCCACGGGCAGCCGTCGGGCGCGCGCAAGCGGGTCATGATGTCGGCGCAATCGTAGTAGTCGAACACACGGCGTTCCGTAAGGGGCTTAGGCTCGACAAATACGCAGGTGCGGTAATCGAACCTTTGGCGGCACAGTTCGTGAAGTTGGCAATTTGTTGTTTTTCCGTCGCCGTAACACACGGAAACGGGCGTATCGTCGTCAAACGCCTCGGCAAGGCGCAACTGAACGTCGGCGGCAACGTACTTGTCGTCAACACAGCACACTACCGTAGGCACGGGCAGCACGCGACGAGCGACGACAAAATCCGCCGCAACAAAGTGAACGGTACCCGCGGGCAATTTGTTTGCCACTGCCGCTGCATAAAGGGGCACGCCGTACACCATTTTCGCGCCGTCGAGAAGGGGTACAACTGTGTCGTCGGTGCCGTCGCCGACTACGCAAAAAGCAACCTTTTTGTTTCCGAAAGATTGCAGGTAGGCGGCAATGTCGGCGTTGAGTTTGTCAAAGTCTTCGGCTTTTTCGTAAAACTCGTCACACGAAAGGGCGTCGTCACGAATCTCCGCAACGGCTTTCCATGCGTGCGTAAGTGCGGACTTGACCACAACGACGTCGGCTTCACGCACTGCCTTTGCCCCTTCCGTGGTCAAATCGGTGGATTTACGTCCCATACCGACAACAGTAATCATCTCAAAGTACTCCTTTTCGTTTGTAAAAAAATCTAACTTTTGCCAGGGTTTCCATTGCCGTCACAAGCCGAGGCTTGACCACTATTAGTTTGTTGCCTGAAATGGTTTACGGTTGAAACTCTGACCGTGCGCGCTCGGGTAGCGAAAACGTTTCGCGCCTTGGGGATTGCATTTTTTTCGAATATTTCGGGTGACAGCAAGTGAGAGTGTACCCGAGCGGTGGGGCTTGTACGGTTAACGTCGCTTACCCTGCTTACGGCTTCGCCGTGGGCAAAGGACATCCCTAAGGTTGTTGGCGATGGCGAATGGCCCCAAGGAAAATCTTGAAAAAAGGTCGGAAAACTCTTTATTTTTAATGTTATATGTGCTATTATATATATGTTGACAAAATATACGCTCGCTTAGGCGAGGCGAGGAGGTAGGACTGTGACAACCGGATTTATTTTCGACGCGGCGTCGATTGCCGTGCTTGCAATTGCGTTTATCATCGGGCTTGTTGCCGGCTTTGCCAAGCAAACGGGTAAGGTTATCTGTACTATTGTGGGTATCGTCGGCGGCGTTGTCGGATGCTTTGTCATGATGAACTTCGTGCTGAAAACTAACACCGGATACATCGGGTTTTATTCCGACATAATGGATTCCGTTTCGGGCTGGTTTAAGGGTAAAAGTTTTACCGAATCGGTCGCCGGGCTGGAAGTTGTTTCCAAGGCTGCTCAAAACAGCGTTTACGCGCAAAACGACGTTGCAAAACTGCTGGGCGAGTGGGTGGTTAACGGCATTGCTTGCTTCCTGATGTGGCTTGTGGCGTACCTTGTTGTGAAGTATGTGCTGCGCGGCATAAACCTGTTGTTGCGTAAACTTGCAAAAGTGCCCGTGTTTAAGAGTATCGACCGTATTTTTGGCGGATTGTGGGCGATTGTGCTTGCATACCTGCTTGTGTTTGGCGTTGCGTACACCGCTTTTGTTGTGATTTGCGTGAAGGTTGGCGGCGAAAACATCGAAAACCTGCTTAAATTGGTGCGAGAAGAAGCGATAGGCAAGTCTACCGTGTTCAAGTTCCTGTGTGATTACAACTTTATCGGTATCTGGTGGGCGAAGTTTGCAAACGTTGACCTTGTAAAACTTGCCAAAATCGGCGAAGAAGTGGCGGCGCCTGTAACAAGCGTCCTTGCACTTGTGTTGTAATTCGCCGGACGTTGTTGAAACGGTTCTGACAGATAGCAGAAGTTGACTAAACGGAATTTTGAATGAGTTACGCGCCGTCCGAGATTATCGGGCGGCGTTTTTTTTGTAGGCTCTTTGTCAAAAGTCGGGGGTGTGGGAAATCCACACATGGCAAAACTTAAAGTGGATCTGTGTCCAATGTTGGGGCGCAAGAAAACCCTCGCAATGTGAAATAATCTCAATATTTTTTTGCCGGTCGTCCGATAAATCTCGGACGGCTTTTCGCATCTTTTGATTGTCGAACTTCTTTTTCAAAACAATTATCAGCAACTCTCTCGGTGAAAGGTATAATATCTAATATAGTTACAATGCAAACGGCAAACTTGCAGCGAGATACTTCTACGACGGACTTAACAGGCTTGTACGTCAAGACGATATAAACTTCGGTACAGTAATTTGCAAGTACGACCACGCCGGCAACATTACTTGCAAAACAACATACGCACTTACCTTTGACGAAACATTGGGCGCGCCTGTTGAAACGCAAGAGTACACCTACCGTCAACGCGGTTGGCAAGACCAACTTGTTAATCTGAACGGACAAAGTTTTGAGTACGACGCCATAGGCAATCCTACGCTGTATTGCGGTAAGGCAATGACTTGGCAAGGGCGTAGATTGCTATCCTACAATGGCAGTACATTTACCTACGACGTAAACGGAATGCGTACGACCAAGACTGCCAACGACGTGACCATAGCCTACTACTATGATGACGGAAACCTTGTTGCAGAACGCAGAACAACAGACAACGCATCTTCTTGGCTGTACTACCTGTACGGCGTGGACGGCATTGCAGGCTTCCGTTACAACAACACCACTTACCTGTTCCGCAAGAACATCCAAGGCGATGTTACGCATATCTATACAGAAGGCGGAACGCTTATAGGTCAATATGCTTATGACGCATGGGGTAACTGTGCAACTTTGCAAGACACAAACGGCATTGCAACGCTAAACCCGTTCAGATACCGTGGTTATTACTTCGACCAAGAAAACGACCTGTACTACCTGCAATCTCGCTACTACGACCCCGAAACATGTCGCTTTGTAAATGCCGACGACATTTCCTATCTTGACCCCGAGACCATTGGCGGACTGAATCTATACGCTTACTGCGGCAATAATCCGGTAATGGGCGTGGATCCTGAAGGAACGGCTTGGTGGGAATGGTTGTTAGGCGCCGTTGGAGTAGTCTTCGCAACAGCTATAGCTGTTGCTATCACAGCAACGACGGCAGGGGTCGGTTCACTTGTGTTTGCGGTTGCCATGGGTGCACTAAAAGGTGCAGCTATAGGACTTGGAATTGGGGCTGTTGCGGGAGCCACAATAGGTGCCATTGCAGGCGGAATAATCGCACACATAAACAAAACAGATTTTTGGACAAGTGTTGGCGAAGGTGCTCTATTAGGACTAGGCATAGGAGCCTTTGCCGGTGCTATAGTAGGAGCCATAGTAGGTGGAATTTGTGGTGCCCTATCGTACACCACACCAAGTGGCTTAAAACTAAAAGCCATCGATTCTGCCATAAACAAGGCATTTAGCGATCCAAATAAAGTCAATCATATAATGCAATCAAAACACAACTTGCCGCAATCAATAAAAGGCGTACGTAAATTAATGAGAAATACATTAATCAATGGCAAAATCATACAATACAAATCTGTTCAGTCTGCTTTTTGGAGTGCAGCTGGGTCGGAAGTCATATTCAAAATAATTGATGGAGTTATACATATCTCCGACATGTGGATAAGGAAATAAACAATGCAAGAAAATTTATTTTACTGCGATGACAATCTTCTACTGCTAGAAAAAGAACATGATTACAAAGAAGCAATATCTTATTTGTTCAAAAAATTCGAAGAGGAGCCAACGGATAAAATCCTTTCTACAATAATTGGAGACTCTTGGTATTACTTAACCGAAGAATGTAGAGATGATTGCGATTCTATCCTATGGAATTTTCTTTTGGAAGCGTGGAAAAAATCAATTTCCTTAGGAGAAAAAAACTATAAAAACTCACAAATAGTCAACTTTATCATAGGTTACACCCTATATTTTGACTGGATAATGCTTCTAGATAAAGAGCCTGCATGCAACCAAATATTAATGAGAGCAATTTCTCTTGAACCAACATCATTATTAGCAGAATTTATCACATTGTTCATAAAAAAAAGTGCAACGCACAAATATTCACAAAAATTCTGCTCTCTCTTTGCAAAACAATCCCTTTTAGATAATTATTTCCGTTCTATTTATTGCAATGACAAATAAAATCTACAATTGAGTTCAACCAACACACTGAATAACAAATAAGAATATGCCGTCCGAAATTTCTCGGGCGGCTATTCTTATTTCTTAACCGTCAACCGTATTTCCCAAACAGTTATTGACAACTCTCTCGGCGAAAGGTATAATATTTCATATAGTTACGATGCTCGCGGCAATGTTACAAGCCAAATTAAAGGAGGCAAAACGCTATATAAAAGAAAAATTAGATGGTGTAGGGTGTCATCAGGAAGTGTTCGATAATAATGCACTGACCGCAATTATCAACGCATCGAATGGTATTCCTCGAATGATCAATCAAATCTGTAATAAAAGTTTATTGATTGGTGAGCAGAAACAGGAAATGATAATCAGTATGGAAACTGTAATGGATGCCGTAAACGACAATGAATTGAGCTAGAGGTCAACAGAATGATATTAGAAACAAATCAAATGATCGTATATGAGACAGGGTCTGCTTCAAGAAAAAGTGAAATCGCCGAACTAAAAGAAGTACATTTTGAAGGAAGTATCGACTTTAAAGTAACAGTTAAAGATAGTGGCAACTTAGAACATACTTATCTATGCCATTTAGTGAAAGACAATCTAAAATGGCTGTTAGGAGTTGAAATAAATGAATTCATGGAATGTGAGGACGAATCATATTTTGTGAACTCACTCCAAGTTGAACTAGATAACTTACACGAAACACAAAACAATAGTCAAAACATTTATAAAAAATTACCATGTGAAAAGAGCGCCTGTTCAATTTCATACGCCTTAAAATATTTATATCAACACCAAATGGATATTCTAAATTGAGTATCCATTTTTTTATGATGTGGTTTCACATTTAATATGAATATATATGTATAAACAATTTGAAGATACCTAATTATGTGTACAATTTAATTTGAATACTGTGTTAGCAATTAATTTGGTAATCAACAACTAGCATATCGTATTAAGGATGGGAGCGGAGAAAAAGTGAAAATCAGAAATCCAGTATTTAAGATGGAAATCCAAACCGGTATTTAAGATGGAATGGGGATCTATCATATTGTGTACCAACTGCTTTTCAAGATGAAAAACATCAAGGGTGTAATTATCTTATTAGTAATGGTGCCAATATTTTGGTGGATATTAAAGATGTTGATGATATCTAGGATTGACAAAATGAAATTTTTAATGTTTTATATAGCGTGAATATGGGGGAAACAAATGAAAAAACATTTAGTTATAGTGGAGTCGCCTTCTAAATCGAAGACGATTGAAAAATATTTAGGAAAAGAATACAGAGTTGTTTCCAGCAAAGGCCATGTATGTGATTTGGCAACAAGCGGAAAAGAAGGTTTAGGAATTGATGTTGATCATGATTTTGAACCTAAATATAAAATTAGTAAAGAGAAAAAGGAAGTTGTAAAAGAGTTAAAAGAATATGCTTCTAAAGCAAAAGATATTTATCTTGCAAGTGACCCGGATCGTGAAGGGGAAGCTATAGCATGGCATTTAGCTCGTGTTTTAGATTTAAACATAGAAGACAATAATCGTATTGTATTCCATGAAATCACAAAACCAGCTATTCTTGAAGCGATGAAAGAACCAAGACAAATTGATATGGACCTTGTGAAATCACAAGAAACACGTCGTATGTTAGATCGAATTATTGGATTTAAATTAAGTAAACTATTACAGAATAAGATTCAGTCTAAATCAGCAGGTCGTGTGCAATCTGTCGCATTGAAGTTGATTGTGGATCGTGAAAATGAAATCAAAGCATTTAAACAAGAAGAATATTGGACAATTCATGCACAATGTAAAAAGCAGAATAAAGCTTTTGAAGCTGATTTAGTTAAAGTAAAGAAGTTTGAAACTGAAGAAGGTAATATTCTTGAAATACTTGTTAGTGAAAGCGATATGCCACGTGTAATAGGTAGGCAAGGAGTAGTGGCTAATAGTATTAAGACTCTTATTCAAGCAAAAGCTTACAATGATGGAGTTAAAAATTTAAAAATTAATATTGACTCATTTTAAGATTAGATAATGTCTAATCTTTTTTTTATAACAATATAATATAAAAAGTTTTCAAAATGTAAAAAAATGCTAGACAAAACTTATATATTATGTTATATTATATATGCAGTTTAAAACTGCATTAGCAAAAAGTAGGTGAAGCCAGCCTTGCCTAAGTGGTGGCTAAAATGTGCAGCTAATAAAGTAGGTGAAGCCAGCCTTGTCTAAGTGGTGACTAAAATGTGCAGCTAATAAAGTAGGTGAAGCCAGCCTTGCCTAAGTGGTGGCTAAAATGTGCAGCTAAAAAAGCAGTGGTTAGAGAGCTTACTCTAACCTTTAATTTTATAAGAAAGGAGTGTTGAACAGTGAATAGTAATTTTAAAATTATTAAAATTGATAGTGACTACTGTGATTATTTAAGAAAGTTTGACAAAAGAGTATGTTTTAATGCTGGAGTAAAAGATTTAAGACCTTTTATAGGAGTACTATTTATAGTTGAAGGACATGAGTATTATGCACCTTTATCTAGTCCAAAACCAAAACATAAACATCTTAAAAATACTTTGGACTTAGTTAAAATTGATAATGGCAGATTGGGTGTAGTTAATTTAAATAACATGATACCAGTAAATGAGAATTGTTATGTTGTATTTGATTTAAACAAAAAACCTAATAGTGTTACAGAAAAAAATAGAATTGAACTTTTAACTAACCAACTTGATTATCTTAATTTACATAAAAATTTAATTATAAGTAAGTCAAAAAGGTTATATAAACTAAGAGTAAAAAATATTTTGCCTACAAATGTTATAGACAGATGTTGCGACTATAAATTACTTGAAGAAAAGTGTAAAGAATATTCTAAGGTTACAAATTAAGTAATCTTTTTCTTTTTGTCTCTTTTATTTTTTAATTAAATGTGTTATAGTATTTTTATGAAAGAAAATTATATAAAAGGAAATATTGTTAGAATGCTTTTTGAAAGTTCAACTGGCTACAAGGTTGGACTTTTTAGAGTTAAAGAAATTGGACTAGAGGAATATAAACCATACTTAAATAAAACTATAACATTTACTGGAAACTTTATGCCACTTAATAATGAGTTAACTTATATGTTTATTGGTTCTTTTGTAAATCATCCAAGGTTTGGTATACAGTTTAATGTAACTAGCTATGAAAGTGTAACTCCATCAACCTTAGACGGAATAGTATCGTATTTAAGTAGTGATTTATTTAAAGGAATAGGAGTTAAAACTGCTAAAAATATTGTTGATACATTTAAGGATGACACAATTAACATAATTAAAAGTGGTAGTCCGCTTTTATCTAAAGTAAAAGGAATGAACGAAAAAAAAGCACGTGAATTAACTAGAAAAATGCTAGAATATGATAAAGACCAAACTTTAATAGTTGCTTTTAATAAGCTAGGGTTTACCACAGAAGAATGTCTTAAAATAATCAATAAATATAAAGACAGAAGTTTTGAAATAATTGAAAACAATATCTATTTACTAAATGAAGACATAAATTTCTTAAAACTAGATAAAGTATTTTTATCTTTACACGAAGAAACTGACAAATTAAGATTAAACGCTTTAACTAAATATTGTATTAAGAATCTCTGCTATAGTACTGGTAATACTTTAATTGATAAAGAAAGCTTATATTTAGAAATGTCTAAATTTTTTGATAGTACTATTACAACTAGTTTGTTTCTTAATACTTTAGATGAACTAATAGACATGGGAGAAATTGTAGAAGTAGACACACTTATTACATTAAATAATTTCTATGAAACTGAAGAAAATATTGCAGACTTTATAATGTCTATAGATAAAACAAGTGATTTACTTGATAAAGAACAGATACTAAAGTATATAGAAAAATACGAAAAAGAAAATAGCATAATTTTTAATGAAGAACAAAAAAATGCAATAAGCGGGGCTTTAATAAATAATTTCTTTATTATATCAGGTGGTCCAGGAACAGGTAAAACCACAATTATAAAGGCTATTGTTGATATCTATGAAAAAATGAATCCACGCGTTACAGTTAACGACATAACCTTACTTGCGCCTACTGGAAGGGCAGCTAAAAGAATAACTGAAAGTGTTGGTAGAAAATCTAGTACAATACATAAATTTTTAAAATGGAATAAAGAAACTAAAGAATTTAATGTTAATAGATTTAATCCAAGTGATACAAAACTTATAATTGTAGATGAATCAAGCATGGTAGATATATTCTTATTTAATAGTTTAATAGAAGCATTAATGCCTAATGTGAAAATTATTTTAGTTGGAGATGCTAACCAACTACCAAGTATCGCACCGGGTAACTTACTAAAAGACTTGCTTTCTATAAAAAGCACAGCTAAAATATATCTTAAAGAAATATATAGAACTAAAAGTGACTCATACATAATTCCTCTTGCAAATTTAATAAAAGATCAAGTTGAATTTACAGAAGTTCCAGAAAGTCACGAGGATTTTAGATTTATTAATACAAATGATATGCAAATTAAAAGTTACTTGACAAGTATATGTGAAAAAGCAAAAGAAAAAGATATTGATATTGATAACTTTCAAGTTTTAATTCCGATGTATAAAGGAGAAAACGGAATAGATAATATTAATAAAATTATGCAAGATATCTTTAATCCTGAAACACTTGGAAAAACTGAAATAATTTTAAATAATACTCTATATAGAGAAGGAGATAAAGTACTTCAACTAGTAAACGATGTAGATAGTAATATCAATAATGGAGATGTCGGATATATTAAAAGAATTGTAAACGGTAAAACCCCACTTGTGCAAATAACATACAACACAAATACTGTCACATATACAAAGGGAAAGTTTGACGAGTTTACTTTATCTTATGCAGTAAGTGTACATAAAAGCCAAGGAAGTGAATACGATAATGTTATACTTGTCATTCCAAGCAATATGAAAAGAATGCTATATAATAAACTAGTTTACACAGCAGTGACAAGAGCTAAAAAAAGTTTAATCGTAATAGGAAACATTGAAAGTTTAAACTATAGTATAAAAGAAATTCAAGGAAGTAATAGATTAACTTCTTTAAAAACATTTTTCTAGTATAAAACAAAGTATTTTGGTTAATCTATAACTAGAGGTGTGAAAATGAAAAATATGATGTATATGCTAGGTGGAGTAGGAGTTGGAATTGTAGCTAGTAAATATGGAAAAGATATAATGAAGGCTATGAAAAAAGAAAAGAAAACTCTTACTAAAACAGCTAATCAATTTCTAAAAAGCAACTAAACATTAAAGTTGCTTTAAATAATGTGTAAACTTTGTTTACATTTTTCTTTATTTTAGGCATATAATTTGGTAAAATTTACTTAAGAGAGGTGAAAAAATGAAAAAAGAAAAAATTAACGTTGATGAATTAAACGAAGTAATTGATACTGGAAACAAAATATTAAAATTAAGTTATTTTGTAATGGTAATAGCATTAATTGGAGGAATAATATTTCTACTAAGAACACTTAATATATTTCCAATAATTGGTACAATTTTAAGTGTAATAAGTCCTTTCTTTATTGGTTTTATTATTGCATGGCTTCTAAATCCACTAGTTAACAAATTAACAAGTCATGGAATGAAAAGAAGTTTATCAACTGTCTTAGTATTTTTATTATTCTTTGTAGCAATTTATTTATTTTGTTTAGCAATTATACCAAGTTTAATAACACAACTTAATGATATTGCTAAAATGATACCCGACTTACTTAAAAATGGTGAAGAAATAGTAGATAAAGTATTCTTAAGAATTACTGATAGTACTAATATAGATATGTCTAGTGTTAAAGTTGATTTTATAAATTATGTTAATGATTTTTCAAAGAGTATAAGTACAGATATGCCTACTAAGGTTATAACTATAGTACAAGATTTAGCAAGTGGAATAGGTAAATTTGCAATAGGTGTAGTAATAGGTTTCTATCTATTATTTAACTTTAATAACTTTAGTAAACATATTTTAAATATTGTACCTAAGAAGTTTAAGGCTGATACTGAAAGAATATTTAGTGAACTAGGTGGAATTGTATATAGTTTCATTAATGGAACATTTATAGATACTTTAATATTATTCGTTGTTTCTATTATAGGATTCAGCTTAATCGGACTTAATGCACCTGTATTCTTTGCATTCTTCTGTGCATTTACTAACATTATTCCTTATATTGGTCCTTACATTGGTGGAATACCTGCAATACTTGTAGGATTTAGTCAAAGTCCAGTAACTGGTTTATTAGTTTTAATATTTATCATAGTTGCACAAGCACTTGAAAGCAACTTCTTACATCCAATAGTAATCGGAAAAAAACTAGACTTACACCCAGTTACAATAGTTATATCATTATTGATTTTTGGACATTTCTTTGGTATAATGGGAATGATTATTGCAACTCCTGTTGTTGCAATGTTAAAGAGTTTATATATATTCTTTGATGAAAAATATGAATTCTTTGGATATGCAAAAGAAGAAAATGTTAAAAAAGAAATAAGTAAGATAAGATATTCTAAATAGAGAACTCTTGGTTGGTGGAAAAGAGTAAGAAGTTTATTCTGAAGCTATTCTTTAAGTGCCATTAATCTTGGCCGGTTAAACACCGTTATATGTAATTAAGTAAATAATAGGATGGTACCGTGCACTTGTTGCACTCCTTATGTGCCATCTTTTTTATTTGAAGGGAGGTTTTATGGAGTTAGAAAAAAGTTTTAACAATGGTTACGGATATATTACTCTTACAAATGGTAAGAAAAAACTAACTATAGAGTATGCACCTAATTTAGACTTGTATTTTGTAGTAGAAGATACAAGTGAGTTTGTCATAACAAAAGAAGACTATCAAATTTATGAGTTGTTTTCAAAATTATATGAAACTATTATTAGTGCTGACGTGTTTAACCAAAGTAGTTTTGATTATTACATGAGTGAGTTTTTAGGGCATTTTGGTAATAAATTTATTAGTTATGAAGATTATTCTAAAATGAATGAAAAAAAATTTGAAATCATAAAAAAGCAAGACTACTATACTAATCTGGTAAACGAAGGTAAGATAGTATGGAAGTGTGATGATTATCCACATGATATAGGCCCTTCTTTTGAAATATCAAAGTGTACCGACATAATTAAAATTACTTTTGATAAGGGTAACACTGAAAAACAAGATTTATTTCATCCCAAAAATAGAACTACTGTTAGAATAAGAACAAGTGGTTCAGCATATAACTACTTCTATATTCCATTCATGACACTTTTTAAAGAGTTAAAAGAGCTAGTTTTAATAGACCAAATACATATTGAAGAATATTTATATACAAAAAAATTAAAATAGGTATTTACAAAAGTATGTTTGTGTTATATAATGGTAACAGAGCTTATTTAAGGAGAGTGAATTTATGGAATTGAGAACAGAAGAAGCAAAGATAATAATACTATCAGGTAAAGCTAGAAGTGGTAAAGATACTTCTATGCAAATAATAAAAAAGAAATATGAAAGTCTTGGTAAAAAAGTAATTTGTTTATTTTATGCAAGTTATATAAAAGAGTATGCTAAAAGAATAAGTGACTGGGACGGCAATGACGAGACAAAGCCTAGAACTTTATTACAAGTTTTAGGGACAGACATTATAAGAAATACAATAGATAATAAATTCTTTATAAATAGAACAATAGAAGACATAAAAGTTTATAGTAAATTCTTTGATGTCATAATTATAGGGGATGCAAGATTTCCTGAAGAGATAGAAGATATAAAGAAAGTGTTTAGTAATGTAGTGAGTGTACATATTACTAGAAAAGATATGAATATTTTGACTGAAACAGAAAAACAACATATTACTGAAACTGCACTTGATAATTATAAAGAATATGATTATGTAATAAATAATGATGGATCGATAGAAGAGTTGGAAAGTAAGTTAAGTGAGATTTAAAACTAATATCAATTTATCATGTAGATACTTTTCTGTTGTTATAGAAAAAGCACAAATTGCTTGTTCTCAAAGGAATAATAGCATAAATTCCTATTTTGGTGTAAACACCAAAATCGTAGTAGCAGGTAAAAGTTTAGAGGAAATAGAAAGAGAAAAAAATAAAGTTTGTGAAGAATTACAAGTAAGTACCTTATATGAAATAAGAATATAAAGATGATGAACTTATGCAGCAACTTGTTGCACAAGTTCATACAAAGTTATATTTAAGAAAAATGAAGTATGTGAAGAAGTACAAGTGAGTATCTTATATGAAATAAAATGGCAATTAAATTATAAAAGAAGGAGTGAAGAAAAATGAATTTAAAAGATTTATATATTAATTATTTTGTAAGCAAAGGACATAAGCAAATACCAAGTGCACCAGTAGTGCCTGAAAATGACCCAAGTGTACTATTTAACACTGCTGGAATGCAACCATTAATACCTTATTTAATGGGACAACCACATCCATATGGAACAAGACTAGTTGACTATCAAAAATGCGTTAGAACTAATGATTTAGACGCGATTGGAGATACAACACATCATACATTCTTTGAGATGTTAGGTAACTGGAGTTTAGGAGATTACTTTAAAAATGAAAGTATTAGTTATAGTTTTGAGTTTTTAACTAAAGTATTAAATATACCTATTGAAAGACTTGCTGTAACAGTTTACGCAGGGGACAAAAATATTCCATTTGATGAAGTAAGTCATAATAAATGGCTTAGTTTAGGAATTCCTGAAAAAAGAATTGCAAGAACTGTAGAAGATAATTTCTGGATAGCTGGTACTTCTGGTCCATGTGGTCCTGATACAGAAATATTCTATTTTAGAAGTAATGATGAAATACCTGAGGTGTTTGACCCAGAAGATGATAGATGGGTAGAAATATGGAATAATGTCTTTATGGAATTTTATAAAGATGAAAATGGTAACGTTACTGAACTACCTAAAAAGAATGTTGATACTGGAATGGGCTATGAAAGAGCAACTGCTGTCTTAGAAGGAGTGTTAGACAACTACACTTCAAGTGTATGGAAAGATGTAATAGATTTAATTAGTGATATAGCTAAAAAGCCTTACATAGGAAACGAAGAAAGTATGAGAATTATCGCTGACCACATTCGTACTGCAGTATTTATAAGTGCTGACCCCGCTAGTATTAAACCAAGTAATACTGACCAAGGTTACATTTTAAGAAGACTTATAAGACGTGCCATACGTCATGCTAAAAAACTAGAAATAGATATAAGTAGTGACTGGGAACAAAAAATAGCTAAACTTATAATTAAAAAATATAAAAAATACTATAGTGAACTAACAGAAAACGAAAGTGTTGTATTAGAAGTACTAAAAAATGAAAAAGAAAAATTTAATAGAACTCTAGAAAAAGGGTTAAGAGAATTTAACAAAGTAAGTAATAAAGATATAGACGCTGAAACAGCATTCCATTTATATGATACATATGGTTTTCCAATTGAACTAACAGAAGAACTAGCACGTGACGCAAAGATAAAAGTTGATACTCTAGGATTTAAAGAAAGATTTAAAAAACATCAAGAATTATCTAGAACTGCAAGTGCTGGTAAATTCAAAGGTGGACTTGCTGGAAACTCAGAAATAGAAACAAAATACCATACTGCAACACACTTACTTAATGCTGCATTAAAAGTAGTAGTTGATAAAAATGTTCACCAAAAAGGTAGTAACATAACTGACGAGAGAATGCGTTTTGATTTCTCTTGTGATCACAAATTAACTGATGAAGAGAAACAAAAAACTGAAGACTTAGTAAATGAGTGGATTAAAGAAGGGTTAGATGTAACTGTAAAAGAAATGAGTAAGTCTGAAGCGATTAATTCAGGTGCTGAATGCATGTTTATAGAAAAATACCCAGATATTGTTACAGTTTATAGTATAGGAAATGTATCTAAAGAATTATGTGGTGGACCACATGTTAAAAACACAAGCGAATTAGGACACTTTAAAATAACTAAAGAAGAAGCATCAAGTGCTGGTGTAAGAAGAATAAAGGCTGTGCTTACAAATGAATAGTATATTTGATTTAACACTTGAAGAACTTGAAAGAATTTTAGTAGAAAATGGTTTTAAAAAATTTAATGCTACTCAAGTTTTTGAAGGAATATATAAAAAAAGAGTTACTTCTTTTGACGAAATAACTAATATCAGTAAAGAACTAAAAGCATTTTTAAATAATAACTATGAACTAAAATACTTAAATGTTTTAGAAGAATTAAAAAGTATAGATACAAATAAGTACTTACTTGAAGTAAAAGACTCTAGTATTGAAGTGGTACTTATGAAACACAACTATGGAAATAGTATATGTATAAGTACACAAATTGGCTGCAACATGGCTTGCGCTTTTTGTGAAAGTGGTAAATTAAAAAAAGTAAGAAACCTATCCACTTCTGAAATTATATTAGAAGTTTTAACTATAGAAAAACTAGAAAACATAAAAGTAGATAATATAGTTGTAATGGGAATAGGTGAGCCATTCGATAACTTTGATAATTTAGTAAAATCTATTAAAATTTTAAACTGTCCTAAAGGAATTGATTTAGGTTCTAGAAGAATTACAGTAAGCACTTGTGGTATAGTACCAAAAATTAAAGAGTTTGCAGATTTAGATACTCAAGTCAATTTAGCAATAAGCTTGCATGCTCCAAACCAAACAATTAGAGAGAGTCTAATGCCTATTAGTAAAGCATATAAAATGGATGAATTAATGTCTGCAGTAGATTATTATATTTCTAAAACTAATAGAAAAGTAACAATGGAATATATATTACTAGAAGGAATAAATGATAGCATAGAAAATGCTAAAGAATTATCAAACCTTTTAAAAGGGAAACTGGTTTATGTAAACTTAATACCTTATAATAGTACAAGTAGTAATTTTAAAAGAAGTTCTAAAGAAAAAATTAATGCTTTTTATGATGAACTAGTCAAAAATAAAATCAATGTACAAATGAGAAGAGAAATGGGAAAAGGTATAAAAGGTGCCTGTGGACAATTAAAAGCAAGTCATGAATCTAATCTCTAACTTTAAGAAGTATGTAATTTTTAAAGGAAGAAAACGCATTAATAATTGTTTAAATAAAAAGAACAATAAGAATCAATAAGAATCAAAAATTGTTCTTTTTTTCATACATCTAAAATATAATGTTTTAGGGTGATAAAGTATGTTAAGTAAAATAGGCATTAGAAAAATCACAGTAACAAGTGCGGCTTTATTTGTTATTGGTTTAATCTATTTATTTCCTACTAAAGATTTAAAAATTGAAAAAAATATAAATTACATAGATGAGGAAAAACTTTCACAAATATATATGTTAGATAACAACAACTACGTCAGTGAAGTATTACATGAAATAAATGCAGACACATTAATAGACAAATTAAGATGTAAATTAGAAAGTATAACAAATAGTGAAGAAAATAAAATTAAAAATTTTAAAGGACTAATACCAGCAAACACAAAAGTTTTATCTATTGATGTTAAAGATAAAGTGTGTACTGTAGACTTTTCTAAAGAACTATTAGGAGTAAGTGCATTAGTTGAAGAAAAAATGATAGAAGCAATAGTGTTTACCCTTACTAGTGAAAGTGAAGTAACAAGTGTAATTATTAAGGTAGATGGTAAAGTGTTAGAAAGACTTCCAAATTCAAATAAACTTCTACCAAACATTTTAGATAGAAGTTACGGAATTAATAAAGATTATGATATTAATAGTTTATACAACTTAACAAAGACAACAATTTATTATGTAGGAGATAACTTTGGAGAAACGTATTATGTTCCAGTAACTAAAATAACCAATGATAATGACGAAAAGATAAGCGTAATAGTAAATGAATTAAAATCTAGCGTAATGTACCAAAGCAATTTAAATAGTTATCTAAACAATAAAACTGAATTAAAAAATTATAAAGTTGAAGAAGAAGTAATGAAATTAACTTTTAACGATAAGATATTTGACTCCATATATGACAAAAACATACTAGAAGAAGTTGTGTATACAATTGGCAAAAGTGTTATGGAAAACTATGATGTTAAAAAAGTAATATTTTATGTAGATGATAAAGAAATTGTAGAATATTAGACATAAAAAAACTCTAGTAACTAGAGTTATATTCTTAGTGGCGACTCCGAGACGATTCGAACGTCCGACCGACGGCTTAGAAGGCCGTTGCTCTATCCTGCTGAGCTACGGAGTCAACTGATAAATAAAGTATACAACACATTTTATTAAAATGCAAGTACTTTTTTTAAAAAATTGCAAAAATGGAGGAATTATGAGTATAAAGTTTGTTATTTTAGGAAGTGACGAAAACGCATATGGCATGAGTAGAGTAATTTACAAAACATATAAAGAAAAACCATTAGTACTATGTAGTCGTATTTTATATCCAACGATGTTTTCAAAAATCGTAGATATTAAAGTAATTGAAAACTTTGACACCGAAAGTGTATGCATTAAATCGCTAATAAATGTAGGAGAAACTTTAAAAAAGACTACTAAAAACATTATACTTATCCCGTGTAGTGACTCATATATGGAATACGTAGTTAAAAATCAAGATTTATTAAGTGGATTGTTTTTAAATAAATTTATAAGTTATAACTTACTAAAAAGTTTTATAACTAAAGATAAGTTCTATAATTTATGTGATAAATACAAATTAAGATATCCTAAGTCTGTAATTATAAAAGAAAGTGATAGATTAGATATTTTAAAAAAGATACACTTTAAATATCCACTAATATTAAAACCAAACAATTCTAATTCAAGGGAATATTTACATGCAGAATTTCCTAATAAAAAGAAAGTCTTTCTAATTAAGAGTGAAACTGAACTTATACAAACAGTAAACAACATTAATAAATCTAACTATAAAGATAATCTAATCGTGCAAGAATTTATTAAAGGAGACGATACTAATAACCTTGTGATAAACGCTTACAGTAGTACTGACGGAAAAGTAAGAATGATGGGTATCGGTAGACCTGTTTTAGAAGAATATCATCCTAAAGTTTTAGGAAACTATGCAGCAATAATAAGTGAAGTAGGGTATAAAGAAGTAATGAATGATGTTAAAAAATTTTTAGAAAACATAAAATATGTAGGGTTTTCTAACTTTGATTTTAAGTATAATGAAATTGATAAAAAGTACTATTGCTTTGAAATAAATTATAGACAAGGAAGAAGCTCATATTTTTTAAACGAGTGCGGAGTAAACTTAATTGAATTATTAACTGATGACTTAGTATACAAAAAAAGAAAAGATATTATTTATCCTACTAAAAAAATACTATGGTTAAATGTACCATATATGGTTACAAAAAAGTATATAAATAACACCAAAGTCTTAGAAGAAATTAGTGAGTTAAAAAATAAAAAAGAAGTTTATCATACACTATTTGATAAAGATGATTTGTCCCTTATAAGGTACATTAATTTAAAGAAAGTATATTTTTCAAAAACACGTCAATATAAAAAATATTTTATAAAAAAAGGTTAACTAGACACTTTTTATGTAAATTTTAACGTAAAATTTCGCGTAAAGTCAAAATAAAAAAAGACTTTTCGCTTTTTTTGTCGAATAAATATATTAGGAGGGAAAAATATGAACAAAAAAATTGTTGTCTTACAATGTGATATGAAAGACTGTGCTCCAGCGTGTGTTTCTTCAATCATAAAATACTATAATGGTAATTTAGATTTGGAAACTATTAGAGAACTTATCCACACATCAAAAATGGGAACAAATGCATATGATATTGTTACTGGTGTAAAAGAGCTTGGCTTTGATGCTTATGCAGGAAAAGCAAAGTTAGACATTTTACTCAAGTGCTTTGATAGTCCATTAATACTTCATGTTAAGAAAAAGAACTTTTACCACTTTGTTGTAGTTTATAAAGTTACTAACAAAAGAGTAACTATAATGGACCCAGCAGTAGGACTTATAAAAGTAAGCTATGACGAGTTAGAAAAAATGTATCTTGGTGTTTATATTAAACTCACAAAAACAAAAGAATTACCAGTAGTCAAAAACGATAATCATTTACTCAAAATATTAATAGGTGCAGTTTTCAAAAATAAAAAATGTCTAGCTTTAATATTAGCCCTATCATTATTTGTTTTCTTAACAAGTTTGGCAACTTCAATATTTTACAAAGTCTTTCTAGATAATACAACCTTAATAAAAAAATATACTTTGGTGTTCATACTAGTAATAACATTAAAGTATATAATAGACTACATAAGAAAAATAATATCTATTAAGCTACATAAAAATGTTGACGAGGCTGTAAACGACGAAATTATTTGTAGATTATTTTTCCTTCCATATAGCTACTACAAAAATAGAACCACGGGAGAAATGATATCAAGATTTAATGACTTAGATTCATTAAAAGAACTGATTTTAGACCTAGCTTTAAATTCACTTGTGAATGTTTTGATGTTTTTAGGTAGTACACTTCTAATGTTATTTATTAGTAAAAAGGTATTCTTTTTTACACTTACACTTCTAATGATTTACTTAATAATAACTATAATTGTATATAAGTTTTACGATAAAAATGTAAGACTTATGCAAGAAGAAAAAGGCGCATATAATTCTTTACTTATTGAAAGTATAGAAGCACTAGAAACAATATACAACTTAAATTTAAAAGACAGATTTCAAAATAAAATTCATACTTATTATACAAACTTGCTTACATTAGTAAACAAATTAAATATATACAATACAACAACAAGTATGATTTTGATGTTTCTATTAGAAATAGGTAATATATTGATACTTTATATAGGTATTTCACTTTCAAACAACAATATTATTACCATAGGAGAAGTAATGCTTTTATATGTACTTTATAGCTATTTAGTTACAACTGTCAAAGAATACCTAAGTAAGTTACCAGTAGTTAAATATGGACTTAAAAATATTGAAAAAGTTAATAGTTTTTTGAAATATAAAGAAGATAATTGTAACTACTATTCTATTAACGGAGATATTAAAGTGAATAATTTAACCTATGGAACTTACCATAAAATAATTAATTCTTTATCATTTGACATAAAGAAAGGAGAAAAAGTAATTTTAAGTGGACCTACTGCAAGTGGAAAAAGTACTCTTTTAAAAATACTGCTAAAGTATTTCACTAGTTATGAAGGAGCTATTTATATAGACAACATAGACTTAAAGAATATGAATTCACAAGTAGTTAGGAACAACTTTAATTACATAGGTCAAAATGAGAGGTTGTTTACAGATACTATAATAAATAACATAACTCTAGGTAGAGAAGTAGAAAAAAGCGTACTTTCTAAGATATTAGAGCTTACGCATGTAAAAGAAATAATAGAAAGTAAAGGACTAAAAGAAAATACTTTTATTGAAGAAAATGGTTTTAATTTAAGTGGTGGCGAAAGACAAAGAATAATTCTTGCAAGAGGTTTATTAAAAACTAAAAATTACATTTTTATTGATGAAGCACTAAGTGAAGTAGATTTTGAACTAGAAAAAACTATAGTAAAAAATATACTAGATTATTTTAAAGACAAAACTATCATATATGTAAGTCATAAAAATGGTATAGAAGAATTATTTGATAAAAATATAATTTTAAGGAGTGTGAAAAATAATGGATAATCAAAAGTTGAGTAAAGAAGGAATGTTAAATGTTACTGGTGGAATTTCTTGGGGTCTCTGGGGAATTGGAGGCGTAATATTTACGTTTATCTTAGGATTTTTTGAAGGGATTATGAACCCAATTAAATGTGGAAAGTAGGTGTTTAAAGTGAGTAACGAAGAATTATTAAGTATTTACGGTGGAATTAGTTTTTCTGGAACTTTAATAAATGCTATTACAAAGATGTTAACTCAAGTTTATGACATAGGAAGAAGATTTGGAACTGGTTTATTAAGAGGAAAAACTAAAAACTTCTGTTCATTTTAAGAAATCGGGTGTATACCCTTTTTCTAATGCACATTATTTACTTGTAAAAATAGGCACTTTAGGTTATAATATGTAATAGAAAGAGGGTATATGAATGTACACATTTACAAGTGATTTAAACAAAACTGAATATGATAACTTTGTAAGTAATTATAGTATGTCTAGTCTTACACAAACATATAACTGGGCTAATATAAAAGATAACTGGGGACACTTTCACTGTGGACTTTATAAAGACAATACATTAGTGGGAGTATGTTTAATTCTTGTTAAAAAAATGATAAAAGGAATTAATATGTTTTATATTCCACGTGGATACTTGCTAGATTTTACTAATTATTTAGACTTAGAAGCTATGACTAAGTTTGTTAAAAAATTAGCTAAAAAGAATAAAGCATACGTTGTTAAAATTGACCCGAATTTTGCAAGAAGACAGTATAGTTTTAAAGGGGAAGAAGTATGCCCTGACTATAGTAAAGACTTTGAAATAAAGAATACTAACTTAGAAAAATTAGGATATAAGTGTACAGGTATTCATAAAGAAATGGGTAAAAATATGTCTCCACAATATAACATGCTAGCCCCCATTTGTGATAAAACCGGGAAAGTCTTAAATTTAGAAGAACTACTAAATACCTATAAAAGTAAATTCAAGTATTACATCGGGTCATTTCATGAAAAACGTGGCATTACATTTGAAATAACAGACGACATAAAAAAAGTACCACTTCTTGTTAAAATGCTTAAAGAAACAGAAGAAAAACAAGGTATCAGTTTAAGAAATGAAGAATATTTTACAAAGATGATGGAGAACTATAAAGGAAAAGCTCATTTAGTATTTGGTTATATTGACTTAAATAAATACTTAGAATTTCTAAAAAATAATAATGGTAAAATAGAAGAGATAAATGAAGTAAACTCTTTAATAAAAGAAAATGGAGAAACTATGTTATTAAGTGCTTCTATAATGTTTTTACCAAACAACGATGTAGGAGTAAGAACAAGTGAATACTTATATGCAGGAAACTCAAACACATTAAACAAACTTCGTGTATCAACTGGTGTAGTATTTGAAATAATAAAGTATTCATTAGAAAATAATTGTAACTATTGTAACTTAGGTGGAATAGATGGAAATTTGAACGACCATTTAACAAACTTCAAAGAAAAGTTTAACGGAATAGTACTAGAGTTTGCAGGAGAATATGATTTACCAACAAGCATAATATACTATCCGATAAAAGTAATGTTCCCACTTCTATTAAAAATATATAAAATAATAAGGTAGTTATATGAAAAAAGTATTAAGTGTGATTGGTTTAGTGTTAAGTTTTCTAATCATTGGATATGCTGTTTACTTACTTATTGTTAACCATGGCAAGATAAACAGAGATAAAATAAGAATAAACTATGAAAATGTGATTAATGAAGACGAAGAATATTTAGTAAATGTTACATATGATGGAAAAGATAATATAAAGTGTAGCCTAGATAATATAGACTATACAAGCAAGTGTAGTTTCTTGTTAAAAGAAGGAAACTATAAAGCATATGTTACAAATGAAAAAGATACTTCTTATAAAGATTTTACAGTTAAAAAGAACTACTTAGGAATTTTTAGTAGCACTATAGATGTAATAGACACGTATTACCTAGCAGTTGGCGGAAAGAAAAGTTTCAATTTTACTTTTGATTATCCTGAGTATTTTGATAAAACTGTAACATATAAAGTAGAAGACAAAAATATTTTAAAAGTAGAAAATGACACAATGTACGCAGTAAGTGCTGGTACTACAAAAGTAACGGCAACATTAAAAGATGGTAACTCTAAAACATATAATGTAGTTGTGACAGATTTAATTGTTCCCCCTGTAATTAATAATGAAAAACAAATCGTGCCATGTAATAGATATACATTAGAAGAAAACATTTTACTAGATAAAATACTAGAAAGTAGAGTGTTAGAAGCAGGTGTTGGCACACGTGCTGGTGTTGCGGCAGCTGCAAGATTTCTAAGTTTGGAGTTTCCATATAGTATTCCATACTTTAATGAAAATGGTAGACTAGACAGCCATGGTACAAGACCTAGAGTGGACGCTGAAGGAAGATATTACCATAAAGGTTTATACTTAAACTCTTATAAGTTTAAAGAGTTAGACCAAAGTGCAATAACAAGTGGTGGACCTAATATATGGGGTTGCTTAGTATACGACAGATTTATAAGTAGAATGAACAAGAATGGTTTTACCTGTAGTGGTTTTGTTACATGGGCAATGTTAAATGGTGGCTTCGACGTAGGAGACGTAGGCGCTGGAGACTCAAGTTATCTAACGGACGAACTATCAGACCTTGGAGTACACAATATTATTACTTATGATTTTATGAAAACAACAGAGTATAAAGTAGGAGACTTCATTGGAACTGATGGACACGCGGGACTTATAATTGGAATAGATGAAAAAAATATATATACGGCAGAAACTTTACTTCCAAAGTTAGAAGTATATACATATGATAGATACAAAGGTATAGTGGACACTAAAGAACTTACCTATACAATAAATATGCATAATGTGTATCCAAATGGTGATGGGTACATAACTGATATGTGGGATTAATGAGGAATAGTTATGAATAAAATTAAAAGAATATTAATAAGCATAGGTGTAATTATAATAGGTGTTGTAGTTATGCTTATAGTGTTTGAAAATATAAATAAATTATATAGTAATAAAATAGAAATAACATATGAAAATATAGTAAACGCCCAGAATGAATACCCTGTTACAGTTAAATATAATAGTGAAGATTTAGATGGTATTCTTTGTAGTGCGGACGGGTTTAACTACAAGAAAATAGAAGAATGTACTCTAAACTTAACAAGTGGGAAACACAAAATCTATATTAAAAAAGATGACAATATTTTAACTAAAGAATTTGAAATAAAAAGAGAGTACTTAGGAACTTTCTCTAGTACAATGGACGTTTTAGATACATATTATCTAGCTGTTGGTGGCAAAAAAAGCTTTAACTTTACGTTTGATTACCCAGAAGGGTTTGATAAAGAAGTATATTATAAAGTAGAAGATGCTGAAGTATTAAAAATAGAAGATAACAAAATGTATGGATTAAAAAAAGGAACAACAAAAGTAACTGCTTTTCTTAAAGATGGTAACTCTAAAACATATAATGTGATGGTAACAGACTTAATAGTAAGTCCTACAATGGCTAAGAAAACAAGACTTACTTGTAATAGGTATACTTTAGAAGAAAGTATTTTACTCGATAAAATATTAGCTTCACGTGTAGAAGAAGCAGGCGTTGGCACACGTGCTGGTGTTGCCTCTGCAGCAAGATTTCTAAGTTTAGAGTTTCCATATGCAATTAGATACTTTTATGAAAATGGTAGACTCGAAAACTGGGGAAAAAAAGACCATATTGATGCTGAAGGAAGATATTATCATGTAGGCTTATATTTACATGAAAGTAAATTTGAAGATATAACCTCAAGTACAAAAAGTGGACCAGCTATATGGGGTTGCCCATTAATGGAATACTCAGAGGACAGAATGGGAATAAATGGACTAGACTGCAGTGGTTTTGTTACATGGGCAATGTTAAATGGTGGATTTGACTCAAAAGACGTTGGAAGTGGTAACGAAGAATTAATTGATGGAGAATTATACGATTATGGAACACATAATGAGATAACAAAAGAATATATGAAAAAGAACACATACAAGCCAGGAGACTATATCGCAAGCGACGGACATGCTGCTTTAATCGTCGGAGTTGATGAAAAATATGTATACGTTGCTGAAGCGTATTATGCCGATGTTAAAGTAAGTAAGTTTGAAAAATATAACGAACTACCAAACTTGTACTCACTTACATTCATAACTGAAATGAACGAAATATATCCAAATGGAGACGGAAACATCACACTTATGTGGGAATAATGAATAGAAGCTAGTCTTTTATTCTTTTTTTAGTAAAAAAATATGTGAAAATTTAAAATAAAATAGACTTTTTATCTGAATTTATGGTACAATAATAAATGAATAAGAGGTGTGATTATGGATAATGTAGTTTTTTTATGTTTACTAGTGTTTTTCGCTAGAATAGTTGATACATCATTGTCAACCTTATCAACAGTTTTTATTGTTAAAGACAAAACATTATATGCAGTGTTATTTGCATTCTTTCAAGTATTTGTATGGTTCTTAGTTGTAAGAGAAGCTTTGTCTTCAGTAGAAAATGCATTCTTAATCGCACTTTCCTATAGTGCAGGATACGCATGTGGCGTTATGGTAGGAATGTATATAAGTGAGAAATACGTGACAAGTAATATAAGCGTTAATATTGTAGTAAAACAAAAGAAAGAAGTAGTAGACGCATTAATAAATAATAACTTCGCAGTAAGCGTAAGCAGAGTTAAAGGAAAAGACTTAATAAGTAATAAATACATGATATTTGTAGCAACTACAAGTAAAAGACTAGCTTTACTTAAAAAGATAGTAACTGAAATAGATGGTCGCGCATTTATAGTTGTCAGTGAAAACAAATACGTAGTTGGAGGTTATAGATAGGAGGGTTAAAAATGAAAGTGGACGAATCACTAATTAAAAAAGTAAGAGAAGAAAATGATATAGTTGATGTAATATCTGAATATCTTCCCCTAGAACAAAAAGGAAAAAACTATTTTTGTGTATGTCCATTTCATGATGATCATACTCCATCTATGAGTATTAGTAGGGAAAAGCAAATATATAAATGCTTTGTGTGTGGTGAAACTGGTAATGTTATAACCTTTATAAAAGATTATCTTAGTGTAAGCTTTTTAGAGGCAGTAGAAATACTAGCAAAAAGAGTTAACTTAGACTTTAAATATGATAAACCTAAAGTTGATAATAAATATGAAACAGACTATGAAATATATAACACTGCCTTATTATACTACAAAAATAACCTTAATACTGCAAGTGGAACTAAAGCACGTGAATACTTAAGTAGCAGACACTTAGATAAAGAAACATTAGACTATTTTGATATAGGATTATCTTTAAAAGGTGGGCTTACTGAAATACTTAGTAAAAAATACACTTCTGCTAAACTAGAAAGCCTAGGAATATCTAATAACAACAAAGACTTATTTATAAATAGAATAATGTTTACAATAAGAGATAACTTTGGTAATCCTGTAGGCTTTAGTGCTAGAAAATATGATGACTCTGACGCTCCTAAATACATAAATACAAAAGAAACAGAAATCTTTAAAAAAGGAAGTATCTTATTTAATTACTGTAATGCAAAAGACGAAATAAGAAAAAAGAAAGAAATCATAATTAGTGAAGGACAGATGGAAGTAATAAGATGTCACACTGTTGGAATAAATAACATAGTTAGTTTAATGGGAACAAGTTTTACTAAAGAACATTTAGAAATCATAAAAAAAGAGAAAGTAAGTGTTGTATTAAATTTAGACCAAGATGAAGCTGGAAAACTTGCTACTATAAGTATTGGTAAAACCTTAATGGATAATGGGATAAATCCCACAGTAATAATATTTAGTAAATATAAAGATACTGATGAACTAATAGAAAGTGAAGGACGTGATGCTTTTCTAAATGCTTACAACTCACGTGTAAACTTTATAGATTTTGAACTAAACTATTTAAAAAATAATAAAGACTTAACCAAAAGTGTAGACGCAAGTACCTATATTAACGAAAGCATAAAAGTAATAAACGGGATAGACGATGATATATTAAGAGAACTAAAAATAAAAGAATTGAGTGACGAGTTTGGAGTAAGCACTGATATAATTAAAAGTAAGATAACTAATAAAAACGTAAAAGTAGTTAAAGAAATAAAAAAAGTACCTAAAAAAATAAGATACAATAAGTACGATACAAGTGAAATTAGAATACTTTATTTAATGCTTAACAATGAAGAAGTAATAAGCTATTATGAAAACCATCTAGGGTATTTAAATAACCCTGAAAGAAAAAAACTAGCAAATGCAATAATTAATTACAAAAATAACAACAAAACATTTGACTATTCGGACTTTATATGTTACACTAGTGTGCGTGAAGACCTTAGTAAAGTCATGAAAGAAATTATGAGTTATCCACAAAGGGATGAATATACGGTGGAAGAATTAGAGGACTATATAACTAGGGTTAAAGAATGTAGGGTAAACATGGAAATAAATAAGTTATCCGAAAACTTAAAAAACACCATTGATTTAGAAGAAAAAAAGAGACTTGCAACTAAAATTGAGAATATGAAAAAGGAAGTGCTAAAATGGTAAGTGAAAACAAAGAGTATAATAAAGCTCTTAAAGAACTAATTAAAATGGGTAAAAAAAGTGGCTCATTAACAGAAAAACAAGTAGTAGAAAAAACATTAACTTTAGAACTAACAGATGAAGAATTAGATAATTTATATAATTCTATCAAAGAAGAAGGTATCAAAATAACAGACGAAGATAGTAGTGATGCTACTGCTAAAGAAGTAGTAAAAGAAAGTACTTTAACTTTTACAGATGTACTAAAAGATTTAATTGTAACTGGTAAAAAAGATGGCTTTTTAACATACGAAACAATTGCAAAAAAAACAACTAACTTAGAAATGAATAGCAATAACTTAGATGAGTTATATAATGCACTTAATGAAAACAATATTGAAATTCGTAGTGAAGACGAAACAGACGTTGATGCTTCTTTGCTTACAGAAGACCCAGAATTAAATATTGAACACTTAGCTAACGAAAGCAAAGACATGAGTGTAAACGACAATGTTAGAATGTACTTAAAAGAAATTGGTAAGATTAGCTTACTTAGCTTAGATGAAGAACAAGAACTTAGTAAGAAAATAGCTTCAGGTGACGAAGAAAGTAAAAAAATACTTGCAGAAAGTAATCTAAGACTTGTTGTTAGTATTGCAAAACGTTATGTAGGACGTGGACTACTTTTTCTTGATTTAATTCAAGAAGGAAATATTGGCTTAATGAAAGCAGTAGACAAGTTTGATTATGACAAAGGTTATAAATTTAGTACATACGCAACTTGGTGGATAAGACAAGCCATAACAAGAGCACTTGCAGACCAAGCTAGAACTATAAGAGTTCCTGTTCATATGGTTGAAACTATTAATAAACTTGCCAGAGTAGAAAGACAAATGGCACTTGATTTAAATAGAGAACCTACTGATAAAGAACTAGCTAAGAAAATGGGATTATCTATTGATAAAATAGTTGAAATCAGAAGAATAAGTCAAGACCCAGTAAGCTTAGAAACTCCAATAGGTGAGGAAGACGATTCACACTTAGGCGATTTCCTAGCAGACGAAAGAACAATGGGACCTGAAGAATACACTGACTATACTATGCTTAAAGAAGAATTAAAAAGTGTGTTAGAAACTCTTACAAAAAGAGAAGAAGAAGTACTAGAACTTCGTTTTGGACTTTATGATGGAACTTGTCATACACTTGAAGAAGTTGGAAAAAAATTTGGTGTAACAAGAGAAAGAATAAGACAAATAGAAGCAAAAGCACTTAGAAAATTAAGGCATCCATCTCGTGCTAAGAAATTAAAGGATTTCTTAATTGACTAGGTTAGAAAAAATATCTTCTTATATTAGTGATAATGAAAAAGTGCTTGATGTTGGATGCGATCAAGCACTTTTATCAAAGATTTTAGCTAAAAGAAAAATATATAGTATAGCAAGTGATTTAAGACCTAATATTATAGAAAACGCTAAAAAGAACTTAACACCACTTGAAAAAGAATACATCACTTTTAGTGTAAGTAATGGAGTACCTACTATTTTAAATGAAGAATATACTTTAGTATTAAGTGGAATGGGTGCGCATACTATTTTAGATATACTAAAAAACAGTAATTATAGATTTAACAAAATAATTACAATATCCAATAATAATAATGATATACTAAGAACAGAAATGTCTAAATTAAATTATTATGTTTTAGAAGAAGAAATAATAAAAGAAAAGGGTAAATTTTATAACTTAATAGTATTTGATAATGTTAAAAGAGACTACTCTAAAGAACAAATACTAGTAGGAATAAACCATAAAAATAAAGAATTACTTAAAGAAAAGAATGATTACTTAATAAAAAAATATACAAGCATTTTGAATAATGCAAATAATGAAAAACTAATAGATATAGTTAACACTCTAAAAAACTATAAATATTAGTTTTTTATAAAGTCCTTTGATTTTTTGTCACTTTAGACCAAAAAGTCCTTTGATTTTCCGTCAGTTTAGACTAAAAAGTCCTTTGATTTTTCGTCATACACCTTGATTTTTTCCTTAAAATATGGTATATTTAATAAGAAAGATGTGATATGATATGAAAAGAAAAATTTATAATGAGTTATTAGAATGGAAAAACAGAAAAAATAATAGAAAACCTCTGATGGTTTTAGGTGTTAGACAATGTGGAAAAACGTATGTAATAAAAGAATTTTGTAATAAAGAATTTGAACATTTTTGCTATATAAACTTGCTTGATGATACAAACATTGTTGAAATATTTAGTAGAACAATAAGCACTGATGAAAAATATAATTTACTAAAAACCATGCTAGAATATGATATAGAAGATAAAAATAATGTTTTATTTATTGACGAGATACAAGAAAGTGGAGAATTAATTTCTTCTTTAAAATATTTCTGTGAAGAACATAACAATGTCAATATTGTATGTGCTGGTTCCTTATTAGGCCTTAAAATTAAAAGGTCAAAAAACTCTTTTCCAGTAGGTAAAGTGTGGATGCTTGATATGTATCCAATGAGTTTTGAAGAATTTTTGATAGCTAACAATAAGGAAAAATATGTTGATTTACTAAAAACGTATTATGAAAAAAATAAAAGCCTAGGTTCTCCTATGCATGAAGAACTGTTAAAATACTACCGTGCTTACTTATTAACTGGTGGAATGCCTGAAGCAATTCAAAATCTTATAGATGTTAATTTTGATTATTTTAATTATGATACTAAAATTTTAAAAGATATAGTAAGTGCATATTATAAGGATATGAAAAAATATGTAACAAGTGAACAAGAAACATTAAAAATTGAAAGAGTATATAACTCTTTGCCTTCACAACTTTTAAATAATTCAAAAAAATTTCAATTTTCTAAAGTTGAAACTGATGGTAGAAAAGATAGATACGAAACAGCAACTGATTGGTTACTCGCCAGTAATTTAATAGTTAAATGTAATAATGTTACATTACCGGAAATACCTTTAAAAGCATTTACTGATGATGAAACATTTAAATATTATCTTAGTGATGTTGGAATACTATGTAGTCAAATAAACCTTAATACTAAAGATATAGTAAATGATAACATTTCACTTTTTAAAGGTGCAATTGCTGAAAATTATGTTGCTAATCAATTACTAATAAATGGTTTTGAACTATATTACTGGAAAAGTACTGCCACTGCAGAAGTAGATTTTCTCCTTTATACTAATGATGGAGTAATTCCTGTTGAAGTTAAAGCAAGTGATAATACTCAGTCAAAAAGTTTAAAATTATACATGGAAAAATATAAACCTAAATATGCTATTAGGATAAGTACTAAAGATTTTGGATACAACCCTGAAACTAAGATTAAATCAATACCATTATATGCAGTATTCTTAATTAATGATGGATTTAAACAGACAGAATAAAAGTCTGTTTTTAATTTACTGAAAAAATGTCAAAGTATCTAAACTATCTTTTCTATTATCTGTAGTTTTCTTTTTAAAGTTACTTATAGGTCTTTCTAATTCCTTAACCTCTTTAATAGTAGCTTCTTTACTAGCTTCTTTTATAGAATTAACTGTATTAAACGCATCCTTTACATTCTTAACAATTGGGCTCACTTGTTTGTATATAGGAATAGCCTTGTTAATAGTACCAATTGTACTATTTAACCCACCTAAAATTTTACTTAAATTAAAACTAGCCATAACATTCACCTATAATATTATATTTAAAAAACAACAAAAAAGTAACAAATAATCTTGATAAAATATAAAATTTAGTGTATTATTATTAATAGAATAAAAGGAGTAGGGTTATGAATATATATTACTTATTTAAATTTATGCGTTTATGGGGAATATTCGCATGTATTACGTTATTGTTTTCAGTTCTTGTAATAGTAAGTTGTAACAATATATTTAAAGTATCAAATAAAAAAATAATTACTTTATTTATACCCCTATATAACTTACTTATATTACTAGATATAGTTAACTTAAATAGATGGAACTTTATACTATTACTTTTCCCAGTAACTAACGTATTTATAATAATGATTATTCTTTATAGATTAAGTATAGTATTTCATACAACTAAATCTTTTGCATTTGGTTTAATATTGTTTCCAGTAGTATATTTACCGGCACTTAATTATAGTGGTAAATTAGATAATAGACCCACTGAAGAAATAGAAAAAGAAGAACTAAAAAAAGAAACATATAACTTACTTACTGAAGAAGAACTAAGTGAGTTAAACAAAACTACTGAAGAACCGAAAGTAGATAACGTATTTAAAAGAGAAATTGATGAAATGCCTAGACCATCAGCGTTTAAAGCAACTAAAATAAAATATGATAAAATACTAAAAGATGAAGAAGAAAAACCTACAAAAATAGAAAAAGTAGAGCCAGTAAAGGTAGACGAAATAGAGAAACCTAAGAAATTTGTAAAAGATTTAAAACCTAATGAAGAAGATGACAATATAGAAATAATAGAGTTATAAAATAGTTATTAAAAATAATTAAAAAGTACTTGAAAAATAGTATTTTTTTTGATATTATTAATACGTAATAGAGAGAGTAAAAATTCCCAAACTATTAATTATAAAGGAGAATGTACATGAAAAATAAAGTTATAACAAACACTTGTGTGGAAGAATGTGTTCTAAGACTAATAATTAATCTTAATGGTTTTTCATGTGCAATTAAATGGATAGAATAAGTCTACCCATTTTTCGTGTGTAGAAAAGAGGAAATCTATGACAAATGAAGATTTAAAAAAAATTGTTGGAAGAAACGTAAGAAAGTATAGGCTTATATATAATGCTTACAACAAAGAAAAACTAACTCAGAAAGGGCTTGCAGAGAAAATAGGCGCAAGAACACCTCTTATAGGTGCTTTAGAGAGTGAGAACAGTGATATGGGTGTTAGTATATATAACTTATATATGATAAGCAAAGTACTAAATGTACCAATTAATAAATTTTTTGAGGAGGAGTAATTATGTTTAAAAGAATAAAAAGAACATCTTTAGTTTTAGGTATAGCATTAACAGTTATATTAGGAATGTCTTATGGTACATTTATATTTACAACAAACTCATATAGAAGTACAGAAATGTTGGTAGGTAACTTAACATATGGAATAGAAATAACTTCAACAGGTGGAAGTGAAACTATAAATGGGGCAAGTGTATCTTTAACAAGTGGAAAAACATCAACAGTACTACTAAAAATAACAAGTCTCAATAAGATTATCTCAAAATATGGAATAGATTATAAAATGTCTAGTGGTACTGGGTCAGTAAAGTATGCAAGTAATACTGGATGGTTACCAACAGGAAAGATAAATGAAAATAATGTAGGGACTTATGAGAAAGTTATAAAAGTAGTGATATCTGCTACAACAGATGTAACAGTAGATTTTACTGTTACAGGAGGTTATAGTAACAATGATTTAACAGAAGTAAAAGAAGGATATACAAGATTAACAGAAATATATGATGGAATAGTAGACTATAAAGAAGACTTAAAGACTATTATATCAAAAGAAACAACTAATAATATCTATGGTGGAGAAGCAATAAATAACTACTTACAATATCCAACAAATACAGATACAACAAAGAATATTTGGAGAGTACTAGGATATTATAATTCAGTTGATGGAATAAAGATAGTTTCTAATCAAGCTAGCACAACAACACAAGGTAATATATCTTCTAGTTTAACAAGTTTTTATAACACACTTGAAAAACAAGAAGACTATGTACTTGAGACTAACAAGTTTAATTGTACAGATACTACATGTACAACAAGTAGTTATTCAAATATAGGGTTACTATCAACAAGTGAATATAACATGCTAGGTGGAGTAAACTCATACTTAGCAAGTAATGAAAGTTATTTTGCTTTAGACAATTCTACAATAAAGAATATAACATCAAGTGGAATAGCAGAAACAACAACATCTACAACAAGTGGGTTAAGAGCAGCAGTATATTTACAAAATGATGTTAAAGTAACAGGAAGTGGAACTTCTTCAGACCCATACAGATTATCAGATAAGGGAGACGTAATATTTGCAAGTGCAACATTAAATGGAACAGCATTAGAAACATTTCCAAAAGAAAGTGATCCATACATACCAGAAACAGTTACATGTACAAATGGAAGTGTAGGACATTGGAATACAGAAAAACAAAAAATAGAACTAACAACAGTAAACTTACCAACAAGTTGTGTAGTTGATTTTACGGAAGGGTATACAGTTACATTAAATGCAACAAATGGAACTGTTACAGCACCTACAAGTAAAGTTATAGGAAGAACTGGAACAGCAACCTTCACAGTAACACCAAACAGTGGATATAAACTGGAACTAGAAAAAAATACATGTGGTGGCACACTTTCAGGAAGTACTTATACAGTAAGTAATATAACGAGTTCAAAAACTTGTAGTATAGCATTTAAAAGAAATGGTACATCTTTGGCAAGCATAATTAAAACAAATGGAATTAATGAAAATGGATATAGATATGAAGGAGCAAATCCAAATAATTACATTTATATGGAAAACAATGGAACTAAAGAATTATGGAGAATAATAGGATTATTTCCAGATGGAGAAAATGGAGAAAATGTAATAAGAGTAAGAAAAGTAGGATACGAAAGTGAAGCATTTGACAATGGCAATCATAGTACAGCTTATTTATATAAAAACACCACGGAGAATAAAAATAATTTATTAGCTTACAATGATAGTGTTTTAAATAATATTTATCTGGCAATTCCTGATCCTGGTGCGTGTTCTTCCTGTGCTAATCATTGGCCAAATACATCGCTATATATTACATGGAAGAATACATATTCAACAGCAAATTACAAAAATACATTAAATTATAAGATGTATTTAGGAACGTCAACTTCATTTAGTAGCTATACAACGTCAGATTTATATGATATGGAAAGAATGCTAAATAGTAAAGGAAAAACTGGGCCTAGTTCAAATAATGTAACAACGTTTATAGGAAGTGTTGGACTAATGTATCCAAGTGACTATGGGTATGGGGTACTTTCAAGTGAATGTGTAAGAACAATTGCACCTTATAATTATAGTAAAACACCGGCATGTTATAATAATAACTGGTTATATCAATATCAAGGAGTTGATCAAGGTTCAAATTGGCAATGGTTAATAAGTCCGAATGCCTCATATTCTGGAGTTGTAGGCAATGTCTCTTATATTGGCTATTTCAACCTTAATGTTAATGTCGAAAACACCGGCCTTGCTAGTCCAGTTATGGCATTATCAGCTGATGTAATGGTAACAAGTTCAGGCACACAAGGTGATCCTTATGTAATGCAGTAGGAGGCAAGTATGAAATATATAAAGATAAGTATAGTAATATTGTCAGTAAGTTTTATAAGCATATTTGCTTATAAACTTACTACAAATAATTCTAATAATAAAATTAGTTTAACTAAAGAACAAATGAAAGAAATGCTAAGTTATACTATAGATGGAAATAAGACTAGTTCTATGCCTACTAAAGGTAGTGGATATAAAGTAAAGAGTATAACTTGTAAAAGTGGTAGTATATTATCTTGGGATAATGACAATTGGTTATTAGAAGTAGAAAAGTTAGAGAGTGAAGATTTATGTAATATAGACTTTACAACAGGTACAGGAAGTTATACAGTAACAGCAGTACCTAGTATAGCGGGGTCTTTAGATAGTACATCTAAGACAACAACAGAGAATGGGACTGTTACATTTTATACAGATGCAATTATAGATAGTGTGAGTGGATGCACTAATGAAATAAGTGATGGTAAAGTAACAATCAAGAATGTAACAAGTAACACTACTTGTAATATTAATGTGTCCTTTATAAAATTGTATGATAGATTACTAGCAGATAACCCAACAAGAAGTACAAGAGTTACATATGATACAACGTTTACAAGTAATACTCCAAAGACATTATATAAAGCAACAGAAAACGGGATGGGTGTATATTATTTTGCAGGATTGGATGCAACACGTTCAGGAGTGGGATCTTGTCAAATTACTTCTGAAGATTATGGTTTTGAATTTTCAACTAAGGAAGGTTCTGATTACAAGATTGTTTATGCTAAGACTATTGCTGAAGCAGAAACACTTTTAGAATCTTGGACAGAAATTTTTTTGACCGAAAATGAATGTAAAACTGAAAACATATGCTTAATAACTAGTGGTGAATATTGGGCTGCTGTTCTTGGAGTTAGTGAAGAAGATTGTTCAGAGAACGGTATAGAATATAATCCAGTAGTAAACCGAGAATGGAAATTTAAAGATGTCGTATTCAACCAAGATTCCACACTAATAAACAACTGGGTAAAATTTGGAAAAAACTCTAGTAATCAAGATTTATACTGGAGAATAATAAGAACAAACTCAGATGGAAGTATAAGACTCTTGTATCACGGAACAAGTACAGCAGCAACAGATGCTTATATAGGAACATCAAAGTTCAATGAAAAATCTAATGACTCAAAGTATGTAGGATATATGTATGGAACAAGTGGTTCACAAGAAAGTAATAGAACAAATACAAATGATAGCACTATAAAAGCATATATAGATAATTGGTATGCAAGCAATATGACATCATATACAAAATACCTAAGTACAACAGCAGTATATTGTAATGATAGAGAAGTAGGAAGTGGAACATATAGTGCAACTGGTTCAGAATTCTACTATGCAGCATATACAAGACTAGATACAAATAAAACACCAACATATGATTGTACAAATAATAATGATAAATTCACAGTAGATGCAAGTACTGGTAATGGAAAACTAACATATCCAATAGCCTTAATGACAGCAGATGAAATAGCGTATGCTGGTGGAGTAGCATATACAGATGCACCAATGTGGTATTATACAAATAGTTCATTAGAGAGTTCAACAGGTGCAACAGAATGGGGGTCTTTGTCGCCTTTCGGTTGGAATGGCAACTATGCTTACTCGTGGCTTGTGGTTGGTTTGGGTCGTCCTGGCGATTTGGGCGACTACGTTGTCAGCAGCACTAACGGTGTGCGTCCGGCCATTTCTCTCAAATCTTGTATCAAATATAGTACAGGAAATGGCTCAGCAAGTGACCCATACACAATAAAAGAAACTACAAGTGGGTGCTAGACCCATTAACTTAACTGTGTTTCTAACGATTAATTTACTAATATAATTACTATAAAGTAATCAATCAATTAAAAAGTCTTAATGATAACTTAGATGTAGTTAAAATTAATAATACGGGTAGGTATAAATATGAATATATTAATAGTATGTTAATACATAATTTAATTAAAAGGTTTAAATATGAATATATTAACATGCTTTTTTTATGTTTAAGTTGAAATTTCTTCTTTAATTAATGATAATTTTAAGTTATAATATTATACGTGATGTATTATGAAAATGAGTGAAGTAGATATAAGTATGTTAAGTCCTATGATGAAAGAGTACTATAAAACTAAAAGTGAATATATGGACGTTTTATTATTCTATCGCCTAGGGGACTTTTATGAGATGTTTTTTGAAGACGCTATAACAGCTAGCCATGAACTAGAGCTTACTTTAACTGGCAAAAATGCTGGCTTAAAAGAAAGAGTTCCTATGTGTGGTGTACCACATCATGCAGTAAACGTGTACTTAGAAAAACTAATTGATAAAGGCTATAAAGTAGCAATCTGTGAGCAAGTAGAAGATCCTAAGTTAGCAAAGGGTATAGTTAAAAGAGAAGTAACACAGATAGTTAGTAAGGGAACTCTTACAAACACTGATTGTTTAGATGAAAACGACTACAATTTTATCGCTAGTATTACTGATTATAATTACATATACGCTTTATCATATTTAGACTTATTAAGTGGTAAAGTATTTGCAACATTTGTAAGTAAATCAAGTGATAAACTAATTAGTGAAATAGTAAGTCTTGGAATAAAAGAAGTAGTAGTGACAAGTAATTTTGATAACTCTATTACTAAAGTATTAAAGAATAACTATAATATATATGTTAGTATATATGACAAAGATTATTCTAATATTAATAGAAGTAAAGTAAGTAATTTAGCTGATGCTAAGTTAGAAGATAATACTTTAAAATTAATTAGTTATATAACATTTAACCAAAAGAAAGAAATTAACCATTTAATGAAACCTGTTATAGTAAATTCTAAAGATTATTTAAGTTTAAACAGGGAATGTATAAGAAACTTAGAATTAGTAGAAACTATAAGAAATAAAGATAAGATGTATAGTTTATTATGGTTTTTAGATAAAACTAAAACTAGTATGGGCTCTAGAATGTTAAAAGAGTTTATTTTAAAGCCAGTTGTAAGTGAAAGTGAAATTAATAAAAGACATGATTTAATAGATTTGTTTAAGAAAGAATTTATGAGTATTAGTGAGTTAAGAGACTTTTTATATCAAATATATGACTTAGAAAGACTTGTAGGTAAAGTATCAATTAATACTTTAAATGGAAGAGACCTGCTTCAGTTAAAAAGCAGTTTAGGAGTACTTCCTGATATTAACTTAATATTAGAGAACATCGGCTTAGAAAAAGTAGAGACTTTTAGTGAGTTATACGATTTACTTGATAAATCAATAGACTTAGACGCGCCTGTCACTATTAAGGAAGGTGGCTTAATTAAGGATGGCTTCAATAAAGAACTAGACGAGTTAAAAAGTATTAGAAAGAATGGTAAAGACTTTATAAGTAAGTTTGAAAGTGAAGAAAGAGAAAGAACTGGTATTAAAACTCTTAAAGTGGGTTATAACAAAGTATTTGGTTACTATATTGAAGTAAGTAAAGGTCAAAAAGATAACATAAAAGAAGAATTTGGTTATGTTAGAAAACAAACTATAAGTAATAGTGAAAGATATATAACAAACTCATTAAAAGAAAAAGAAGATATGATACTTAATGCAGAAGATAAAATTAAAGATATGGAATATAATATTTTCTTGAGTATTAAAAGTGAAGTTAGTAAGTATATTGGTAATTTACAAAAAGTAAGTGACTATATAGCATATTTAGATGTGATGCAAAGTTTAACTAAAGTAAGTGAAGAAAATAACTTTGTTAGACCTATAATTAATCATGAACACAATATTAATATAGTGGACGCTAAGCATCCTGTTGTTATGAAAGTAATAAAGGACGACTACGTAAGTAATAATATTGTAATGGATGAATATACTAATATTTTAATGATTACTGGTCCTAATATGAGTGGTAAATCTACTTATATGAGAACACTTGCAATTATAGTTATACTTAATCAAATAGGATGTTTTGTACCTGCAAGTAGTTGTGAGTTACCTATATTTGATAAGATATTCACAAGAATTGGAGCTTCTGACGATTTAGTTGGAGGAGAAAGTACATTCATGGTTGAAATGAAGGAAAGCGCTTATGCTCTTAAGAATGCTACAGAAAATAGTTTAATATTATTTGACGAATTAGGTCGCGGTACTTCAACATATGATGGAATGAGCTTAGCCGGTAGTATTATTGAATATGTAAATAAGTACTTAAAATGTAAGACTATGTTTAGTACTCATTACCATGAACTTACTAAAATGGCAGAATACACACCAAGCATTAAGAATGTACACGTAAGTATTAATGAAACTGATGGTAAAGTAGTATTCCTTCATAAAGTAATGGATGGGGCAGTAGATAAAAGTTACGGAATAAATGTAGCAAAATTAGCAGGACTACCTGATGAAGTAATAGAAGGTGCCGGTAAGTTACTAGAGACATATGAAAGTACAAGTAAAACTGAAAAGAAACATATTAAACAGTTTGAACTTGACCTTGAAACACCTAATAAAGACCCATTAAGAGAGTTTTTAAGAAACATTAATCCACTTGAAGTAACACCAATGGAAGCTTTAAAACTCTTAGACGAAATGAAGAAAATTAAGTAGTTACACTTTATTCGTACGAAAAAGGTGTAACCCTCACACATTATTCGTACGAAAAAGGTGTAAAATTATTGAAAATAATTTAAATTTGTAGTATAATTAATACAGGTGATAAGAAATGAAAAGAAAAATATATAAGGACTTACTAGAATGGAAAAATGAAAAAAATAAAAAACCTCTAATGGTTTTTGGTGCTAGGCAAGTTGGTAAAACTTATATCATAAATGAATTCTGCTTGAAAGAATATAAAAATTATATTTATATTAATTTATTTAGAGATAAAACTATTATTAATTTATATAAAGATAATAAAAAATCTGATGATACTTATATTACTTTTAAAAATGAATATAAGTTTGAAGAAAATGAAGATACTATTATTTTTGTAGATGAAGTGCAAGAAAGTCCTGAATTTATAGAAGAATTAAAATACTTATGTGAGGTACATAATAATCTAAATATAATAGTTGCTGGTAGTTTACTAGGTATAAAGCTTAAAAGATGTGGTTTATCATTCCCTGTAGGTAAAGTATGGATGATAGATATGTTCCCGATGGATTTTGAAGAGTTTTTACTTGCTATTAAAGGAGAAGACATAATTAATATGATTAAATCTTCTTATAAAAATAACAAACCTTTAGGAGAAGGAATACATAATATGTTACTTACTTATTATAAATATTTCTTAATAACAGGAGGTATGCCTGATAGTGTAAATAACTTATTAGAAAATAACTTAGAAATAATGAAATATGATAGCAATACAATTACGTCAATAATATCATCTTACTTTAATGATATGGGTAAATATGTAACTAACAATAGTGAAACTATTAAAATACTAAGTACTTATAAAAGTATACCTTATCAATTGACTAATAAAAGTAATAAATTCCAATACAGTAAAATAACTAATGGCGCTAAATCTAGAGAATATGAATTACCTATAGACTGGTTATTAGAAACTAACTTAACAATAAAATGTAACTTAGTTAAAACACCTGAAATACCTCTAAAAGGTTTTATAGACATAACAAATTTCAAATTATATATGTCAGACACAGGTATACTTAATGTATCCCTAAACATAACTAAAGAACAAATACTAGAAGACAAAATAGGTTTATACAAAGGTGCAGTTACTGAAAACTATGTTGCAAACCAACTTTTAATAAATGACTTCCCATTATATTACTGGGAAAGTTCTGGTGAAGCAGAAGTAGACTTTTTAATAACAACTAACGACGGAGTAATACCAATAGAAGTTAAAGCAGCAGACAACACTAAATCTAAAAGTTTAAAAATATATACAGAAAAATATAAACCAAAATATAGCATAAAAATAAGTACTAAGAATTTTGGTTTTAATAAAAGAAATAATATAAAATCTGTACCTTTATATGCAGTATTTTGTATAAAAGAAAACACTGATTAGGAAATTATCCTTTCAGTGTTTTTAAAACTAATTTTAGCAATATTATTAAGTATATCTTTACCTTTTTCTTTAACGATAAGTTTACCAACTTCGTCTACCTTAACTCCAGCACCCTTAGGAATAGAGATGCCTAGTTCTTTTTCTAGTTTTTCTTGTTCTTTTAAGAAAAGATATCTACTTATAATACTCGCGCATGCAACACTTAAGTTTTTATCTTCTGCTTTAGTAATAAAAGTAATACCAGTAACTTTATTAGGTACTTCTTTTAAATAATTATAGTATACACCAGGTAAACAGAACTGGTCAACTATTATCTTTTGATATTCAAAACCTTTATTCTTCATTTTATATAACATCTTATTGTGCATTATTGCTTTAACCTTATTCATGTTAATACCTTTATTAACCCATTCGTTGTATTCTTTATTAGTAAGTATTATACTTTCATAAGGAATTTTTTTCATAATAACAGGTGCAGCACTAAGTATCTTTTTATCAGTAAGTTTTTTTGAGTCATGCACTCCTAAACTTTCTAAAAATTTAATATTAGCTTTATCCATAAAGCAAGCTGTTACTACTATTGGAAGAAAATAATCTCCTGTTCCAACTTCGTCACTTCCAATAGCAGAATAGTAGTAATATGTTTTATCTATACTATCTTCTTTCTTTTCTTCAGTACTTCTTGTGTCAACTTCTATATTATTTAAAAACTTTTCTTGGTCTTTCCACATATTCGCGTCCACGTCAGCACTAATACCTTGAAACATAACTTTACCACTTTCATACAAAGTAACTACAGTATCAGCTTCTACTGCTTGAAACACAGCATAAGGTGGAGTTTTTTCTTTTCTTTTATCCATATAATATTCTATCATTTTCTCTTTAATGTTATCACTTACTTTAAAAACTATTGTCACACTTGTCACCTCTAGATAAAATTCTACCATAAATTTGTTTATTTTTAAAGAAAAATAGTTTTTTCATTGATACAATGTTTTGTTAGAGGCTTAAACATTAATGTTTATTTCCAAAACCAAACGAAATTAGACACTTTTGGAAAAATATTTCCAAAATTTGACTTTGCATTGATTTTGATTTATAATGTAATTGAGGTGAAACTTATGATAGAAAGAACAGAATACCTTGAATTATTAAAAAGGTTCAAAGATAAAGATTTGATAAAAGTTGTAACAGGAATAAGAAGATGTGGTAAATCTACATTATTTGATTTATACATAAATTACTTAAAAAAAATAGGAATAAAAGAAGACCAAATAATAAAAATAAACTTAGAAGATGTAGAATATAGCTTTGAAACTTATAAAGAACTATATGACTATGTTAACGAAAAGTTAGATACTAAAAAACAATATTATGTATTTTTAGATGAAGTACAAAATGTTCCAATGTTTCAAAAAGCAGTAGATAGTTTGTACATAAAGAAAAATGTTGATGTATATATAACTGGTTCAAATGCTTATTTATTATCAGGAGAACTTGCAACATTATTGTCAGGTAGATATATTGAAATTAAAATGTTACCTTTATCATTTAAAGAATACTTAAGTGCATTTAATGAGCCAAATAAAAGCCGTTATGAATACTTTTTAGATTATATGAAAAATGGTGGTATGCCTGGAAATATATTGATTTTAAAAGATAATCCTAATGATTTAGATAAATATTTAGAAGGTATATTTAGTACGATAGTTTATAAAGATATATTAGCTAGAAATAATATAACAGATAAAATGCTTTTAGAAAGTGTCTTAAAATTTATTTTTGATAGTATAGGTAGTCCGGTTTCAACAAAAAAAATAAGCGATACACTAACTAGTAAAGGCTTGTCTACAAGTAACCATACAGTTAAAAAATATATATCATCATTTGTTGAAAGTTTTCTAGTTTATAAAGCAGAAAGATATGATGTAAAAGGTAAAAACTTACTTGCAAGAGATTATAAATATTATGTCGTCGATCAAGGCTTAAGAAGTTATTTGTTAGGTAAAAAATCAGATAGTGACATGGGACATATACTAGAAAATATAGTTTATCTTGAATTATTAAGAAGAGGATATAAAGTTTATGTTGGAAAAGTAGATGATTTAGAAATAGATTTTGTAGCAGAAAATAGAGATGGTTTAAAATACTATCAAGTAGCTTTAACAGTAAGAGAGCCTAAAGTTTTAGAAAGAGAATTAAAGTCTTTACAGAAAACAAATGACCATTATCCAAAATATTTAATAACTTTTGATATGGATATGGAAGCAGATTATGAAGGAATTAGAAAAATAAATGTAGTTGACTGGCTATTAAATCAAGACAAATACAAATAGACTGTAAATAGTTGACAAGTATATAATGATACAAAAACATTATATTGAACAACATATTTACTTGTGGTAAACTATACATATAGGTTCTAAATTAAAAAAATGGAAGAAATAATTAATTTAGTACATATTATTAAAAGGAGGAAAGATTATGGGATTAATGGATGCAATTTTAATTATAGTGCTTTTAATTGGTGCATTAGATGGTGCTAGAAAGGGAGTAGTAAAAAGTTTAGTAGGACTAGTAGGTAGCATAATTGTTATATTTTTGTCATGGATACTAAAGGGAAGCTTAGCTAACGTGTTAATAGGTGTACTTCCTCAAATAGGAAAAAACGCTAGTGTAAGTGTACTATTGTATCACGTTATTAGTTTTGTACTTTTGCTTATTGTATTTAGTATAATTTATAGAGTTATCTTAAAAGTAACTGATGTAATAGAAAAAATATTTGATGCGACTATTGTTTTAGGTTTTGTTTCACGTATACTAGGCGCAGTAGTAGGGTTTATTGAAACATATATAATTTTGTTCTTTGTATTATTTATACTAAGTGTGTTTAATATTCCTATGTTAAGTAATAGCAAAGTAAACAATTTTATACTAGATAAAACTCCAGTAATAACACCAGTTATAAAAGATACTTGGGAAGGGGCTAAAGAAATATATAGTAGTTCAAACTTTGAAGAAAGTATAAGAATACTTTTTGAAAAGAATATAATAAATGAAGATAATATGAATAAAATACTTAAGAAAGGAGAAAAATAATGACTTATTATAAAGGAGAAGACTTTGATACTTTAGTAAGTAAAGGAAACTTTTTAATAGACTTTTATGCTGATTGGTGTGGACCATGTAAAATGCTTGGAAGTGTATTAGAAACTATTAGTGACATTGAAATAATTAAAGTAAATGTTGACGAGTATCCAGAACTTGCTAATAGATTTAAAATAATGAGTATACCACACTTGAAATTCTTTAGTGATGGTAAAGAAATAGATCAAATTGTAGGTTTTGTTGATAAAGAAACAATAGAAGAGAAGATTAATGAAATAAATAATATGTAATTAATGTAATTTGACAAAATGTACAAAATAAAGTATAATACATCCCATTAAATGGGGTGTTTTTGTATGAGTGATGACTTAAAAATTATTAAGAAAAAGTATGGAGAAAAAATGATGCATTTTATAAGAGAAAACTTTTCAACATTACTTGATACTCCAGGCTTAGTTTCAAGTGTTATGTTAGATACATTTTATCCAACACACTCCCTATATTACGATTTAGTAAGCGATTCTGAACAAAACAAATTTATAGAATTTATTTATTCTACCCTTAATAAGGAAGAAAAACCTCTTGTAGATACTGGAAAGTCTCCTAAAGAATTAATGAATGAAAGAGGATACATTCTAAAAGAATGCACTAGTGAACTTAAAATTCAAATGTATAAGAAATATTATCAAAAAGGGGAAGAATTATGTACTTTTTATGGTGGAAGATTAAATAAAGCAAGAGTATTCTTTGCTGTTAAAAAGAATGTTAATGAAATTATTAGGGAAAACTTTAAGAACCCTGAAAGAGAAGATGAGTACGGTACTTCAGTAATTAGTATACAATTTAGTAAGAATGGGAGTAATACTTTATCTATTAAAAATAGATATAATCATACAGTAGCAAACCCAGATGCGACATTTTCAAATGACTTAGATAACATAATACCTGGCCTTACTAAAAGTTTTGAAGACTTTTACGGTATAAAACAGATATATTCTCAAAACAATTTTCATTTAGATGGCTACGTAAGAGCAAATGATGGAAAATTCTATAAATATAAAACTGAAATAAATAATGTTTACTTTTGTGCTGATAATATAATCATTGATAACTTTGAACCTATTTTCTATGACAAAAGTAGGTACTTAGTGCTTGACTACTTTATCATTGATTTTAAAAAGAAAGCTATATTTTCTTCTTTTGTAAAAAGAGAAGAACTACCTTCAAAGCTAGGAAAAATTGATTATTTAGAAAGAAATAAAAACACAGTATTAATTAGGTCAAATGATAAAAGTGTTGAGTTTACATTTAATGAAAAGAGAGAAATTACTAGAGTTAAATGTGAAAACTTGGATAACTTATCAAGTAACTTTTTATGTGAAATATATAATTTAGATTACTTAGAATTAAAGGGTACAACTAAAATTAAAGATTACTTTTTACATTTAGTACATATTAAAAGTCTTAATATGCCAGACTTAGTGTACGCTAGTGATATGTGTCTTACTAGCACGAGTGCAGTGCATATAAATATGCCAAAACTTAAATATGCTGGAGATAATTTTCTAGAAAGAATACGAGCTAAAAAAGTAAGTTTTCCTAGTTTAGTTAAAGTAAAAAATAATTTTTTGTTTAACTCTCTTTCCTTAGAAGAAATATATTTGCCAAAATTAAAAATAGCAGGAGGAGACTTATTAGTTAACACAGGATTAACAAAAGTTAAATTGCCTGAACTTGTAATAACTAAAGAAAAACTACTTTATCATAACAACTTTTTAAAAAGAGTATACTTGCCAAAGTTAGTTAAAACTGAAAGTGAATTTTTAACTGAGTCGCTAGATTTAGAAATATTAATTGTTCCTAATTTAAGAGAAATTGATGGAAAATTTAGACCATGTAGCGAAAACTTAAAAGAAGTATACATTCCTAATTTAAGAAGTTCATATTATGAATTTAATATGAGTGTTAATGAAGAGACTAAAGTAAATTTAGAAAGTTTAATTTTAGCAAGAGAAGTAAAAAATACATATATTAGAGATTACGTTAGTAATAACATAAAGTTAGAATTAATATCAAGAGGATACTCTAGAAAGTTAAAGAGGTGAAAAATGAATAGTAATAGATTTGGAGAAAATATGATAAACTACTATGAAAGTAGTGATCATTATGAAATAAATGAGTTATATAATAAGAATAAACTTAAAGTTAAAACAGTAGTTTTGACTGATGGAGAAGTAAATAAGAATACTACTATAATAGACTACAGCAATGGTGTAGAACTTAATGGTAATAAGTATGCAGTTGACAGAGTAGAAAAAAGTGTAATTGAGTGTGATAAAGCTAACTTTGTAATTATATTAAAACTTGTTAATTTAGATGTTATGAGTACTAAAAGTACAGTAAGTTATTTTATAATTAAAGAAGTAGATGTATATTTAAGAGAACTTAACTCTATAAACATCAAAAGAGTTAGAAGAATAGTAATGAATTTATTAAAGAATAACTTAGATGGAGTTAAAAGAGTGTTTGACATTAATAATGTAAGAGATTACGAGTGTACTAGTGTTAATGAATACACTTATAAATTAACAAAGATTAAATAATGTGTTATAATTTAATGGGAGTAAAAATATGAAAGAAGATATATATGATATAAATTATTATGACTATGATTTACCAGAAGAGTTAATCGCACAAACTCCACTTAAAGATAGAAGTAGTTCTAAGTTACTGGTACTTGATAAAAATACTGGAGAGTTAAAGGGTGAGGTGTTTAAGAATATTGTTAACTATTTAAAGCCAGGGGACACACTAGTATTAAATGACACTAAAGTAATACCAGCTAGACTTATTGGTGTTAAAGAAAGTACAGGGGCAGTTATAGAACTTTTACTTTTAAAGAATATACAAGGTGATGAGTGGGAAGTTTTATCTCGTCCTCAAAAAAGGTTACATGTAACTGATACAGTTTCCTTTGGAGAAGGACAGTTAAAAGCTGTTGTTACTGAAAAATTTAATGATGGTATAACACATGTTAAGTTAGAATATAATGGAATTCTATATGAAATACTAGACGAGCTTGGAACAATGCCACTTCCACCATATATTCATGAAAAACTAAGTGATCAAGATAGATATCAAACAGTATATGCAAAAAACATAGGTAGTGCAGCAGCACCAACTGCAGGACTTCATTTTACAAAAGAGTTACTAGAAAAAATTAAAAGTATTGGAGTAGATATAGAATATGTTACACTTCATGTTGGGCTTGGAACATTTAGACCAGTTACAGAAAGTAATGTGCTTAATCATGAAATGCATAGTGAGTTTTATATGATAAGTAAAAGTGTTGCTGATAAACTAAACCTTGCAAAAAAAGAAGGAAGGCGTATTATTGCAGTAGGTACAACTAGCACAAGAACGCTAGAAAGCAATATCACGAAATATGGCGAGTTTAAAGAGTGTAGAGAAAACACTAGCATATTCATATATCCAGGTTACGAATTTAAAGGGATAGACGCACTTATTACAAATTTCCATTTACCAAAAAGTACTTTAGTAATGTTAGTAAGTGCACTTGCCGGAAGAGACAACATATTAAATGCTTACAAGTATGCAGTAGATAATAAATATAGATTTTTCTCATTTGGAGACGCTATGTTTATAACAAATGATATTAATTCTAAATAATTGACAAGCAAAATCGCGAATAGTTAGCTGTGTTTTTTGGTAGAAATATTGAAACTATATGAAAACACATTAATGATCCTTTAAATGGAAAAATAGATAATTCAGTTGTTGCAAAATTTACAACAACTGAATTATTTGATTTATTAAGAACAAATATAATTGAAGAGGATGATACCTTGAGAAAATTCGGAAATTCCGAACTTAGTGGTAAAACAACAATTTATACGATTTAGATGTTACAATTTGTGTTTGGTGTCATGTTGAAAGTGATGTGTGCAAAATTTAAAATTTATAATAAATAAAAGATACACCAACTATTGCAAATTTTGCAACAGTTCAATAAAAAACTAGTATGTTCAAATATAATAAAGAACATACTTTTTAATTGTAAAAATTACTAATTTATGGTATTCTATATATGGAAAGAAAAGGAGTACAAAAAATGAATTTAAACTACAAAGTATTAAAGAAAAGTAATAAAAATATGGCTCGTTTGGGAGAATTTACAACTAAATGGGGAGTAAGTAAAACTCCAATGTTCATGCCTGTTGGAACTCAAGCAACAGTTAAAACATTAAACCCTGAAGAACTAATAGATGCTAAAGCTAATGTAATACTATCAAATACATACCATTTATGGCTAAGACCTGGAGAAGATGTAGTAAAGAATGCTGGTGGCTTACACACATTTATGAATTATAAAAATGGTCCTATCTTAACAGACAGTGGTGGCTTTCAAGTATTTAGTTTAGCTAAAAAGAAAGACATACATGAAGAAGGTGTATACTTTAAAAGTCATATAGATGGAAGTAAGTTATTCTTAAGTCCTGAAAAAAGTATTGAAGTACAAAACAAATTATCAAGTGATATTGCTATGAGTTTTGACGAGTGTCCACCATACCCTGCAACTTATGAATACATGAAAAATAGTGTAGAAAGAACATTAAGATGGGCTAAAAGAGGAAAAAATGTGCACTCTAACGAAGAACAAGCACTTTTTGGAATAGTACAAGGTGGAGAATATGAAGACTTAAGAAAATATAGTGCAGAAGAAACTGTTAAAATGGACTTTGATGGTTATAGTATTGGTGGAACAGCAGTAGGAGAAACAAAAGATGTTTTATATAAAGAAATAGAATACACTACAAAATACTTACCTGAAGATAAAGTAAGATACCTAATGGGTGTAGGAGATCCAATTGACTTAATTGAAGGAGTAATGCGTGGAGTAGATATATTTGACTGTGTTGCACCAACTAGAATTGCAAGACATGGCAATGCTCACACAAGAAACGGAAAAATTAATATAAGAAATGCTAAATTTAAAGAAGACTTTACTCCAATAGAAAAAGAGTGCGACTGTTACGCTTGTAAAAACTTTACTAAAGCTTACATTAGACACTTAATAATTGCAGAAGAAACACTAGGCCAAAGATTACTTAGCATTCATAACATTAGATTTTTAACTAAACTTATGGAAGATATAAGAAAAAACATAGAAACAGATACTCTAGAAGAATTTAGAGACGATTTCTATAAAAAATATTATAATAAATAGGTGAGTTATGACTAGGGAAAAAAGAAATAAAATAGTATTTTTAATTGCAATATTTGGAATAATTTTAATACTTATTACTGCAGTTAGTGTAAAAATAGAAAAACAAAGTGAAGAAAAAACAGTGATGGAATTAAAAAGCACACTTTTAAGTATCACTAAAACTTGCGTAAGGGATAATAAGTGCATGAATGATACAGTTACAGTAGAAGAGTTAAACTCTTTAGGTTACATAAATACTAACTTAAAAGAAAAACTAAAAAACTATAGTGAAAAAAGCTATATCATATATAGCATAAAAGAGGTTTACTTAAAGAGGTGAACCTTTTCTATTTATTCCAAACATTCCACCAATAACACTACTTAATATTAATGTAGAATAGTATATTATTGAAGTAATACCAGGTATACTTCTAAATATTATTCCAAGTAAAACCATTAATAAAACGTTACTTAAACCCATAATAAGCCCACTTAAATAACCTTTACTTATACTTCTATTTCCTAACTTAAAACCAGTTATAAAAAATAATATTACTATAAACACATAACTAATTACACTAACAACCTTATAAGAAAATAAACTGAAGTGTCCAAGTATACTAATAACTATCAAATAAACTAACATACTTAATATAAAAAATATATAATTATTTAAAATTAAACTAAACTTTTTCATAAACTTCCTCCTAATTAATTATATAAATTGTTTAAAAAAATATTCATATGTACATAATAATATTAGGTGATATTATTTATGGACTTATTTATAGTAGTTTATAGAACTTTATTCTTTTATATTTTCATATTAATAATTTATAGAATAATGGGTAAAAGAGAAGTAGGACAACTTTCTGTACAAGACTTAGTAGTAAGTGTTTTAATTGCAGAGATGGTAGCAATATCAATAGAAAACAAAGAAGACACTCTAATACTAACAGTGATCCCTATAATAGCTTTAGTTATATTAGAAATTCTAGCAAACTATATTGCTCTAAGGTTTAATAAATTTAGAAATATTATAGAAGGAAAACCTGCTTTAATAATAAATAAAGGAAAGATTAACTTTAAAGAAATGGTTAAACAAAGATATACATTAGATGATTTACTTATGGAATTAAGAAGTAAAGACATTAAAAACTTAACTGATGTAGAATATGCAGTACTTGAAAATAACGGTAAACTAAGTGTATTTAAATATAACTTTCTTAAAATCAAAAGCGAAAACCCTTTTCCACTTATATTAGATGGAGTAATACAAAAAAGTACCCTTAAATATATTAATAAAACAGAGAGTTGGTTAAAAGATTTAATCGGTGACACTAATCCAACAGAAGTGTTTTATTGTTTCTATAAAAACAACAAAGCATACATTATTAAAAAAGAAGATGTAAAAAAGTAACAAAAACACTTGACTTACATAACCCTTTTTTGTTAAAATTTACTTGTAATAAAGCCCTGACTAAATTCTTCAATCGAATCAAAATTATATCCCTTACTTGGTAGGTAATCAGGTGCATCATCAAGAGTAATATTTTCGACATAACCAAATTTAGTTAAAACCTTAAAAACATCATTTTGATTATAAGAAAGCTTAAGGCCTACATTCTCCTTAAGAAAATGTGAGGCCCACAAAAGCTTATCATTTAGATATTTTTCTTGATCCATGCTTCTTCTTAACTATCCTATAAGTTATATATGACGTTGCACCAACAATAACAACACTACCAAATGCTATACAACATACAAGACCTAAATTGTTATTACTTTCTAATGCTGATTTGGCCTGATTTACAATCGTTTCACACTTTGTCATATAATTTGAATCTTTAGGCTCAAACAAATAAACATTAGATGAATTATATAATGGATTTAGATAAAAAGGATACTTAGTTGTAAGATTGCCTAAAGTAACATTACGAGAAGGGTTTTCACTATCCTCATAATAAAGCTCATCCTTATTTTCAATATATAAATTAGCAACCGATTTTAAAGTTGGGCTATAGCCTACTGCAAGCGCATTTTCGAATGCATTTTGAGGATCAAGCATAAAATTAATAAATAAATTAGCAAGCTCTTCATTTTTAGTTGTAGTAGGAATTACCATTGAATCAAAGAAGGCTGCAGTTGTTTTAGGAACATAGACATTAAAGTCTAAGCCCTCAAGTCCATCACCCGAATTATTTTTATCAAGTCCTTCATCTAAGGCTAAATATAGAGCATCAAAGAAATCACCAAGCTGAGTAAATACCAAATCAAGATCACCCGTTGCGACCTTGCGCTTTAGCTGG
>ENA-ORNF01000303-ORNF01000303.1-human-gut-metagenome-genome-assembly--contig:-NODE-303-length-51178-cov-6.250181_pt1 | contig 51178 bp, 49 predicted proteins | sample MGYA00242110_ERZ509012 | MGnify/ENA primary metagenome ERZ509012 (study PRJEB26280, sample SAMEA2338714) | human gut metagenome | biome: human gut; feature: human-associated habitat; material: faeces... | reverse complement strand
TGCGTAAAGTATTTGAGCATCCGGCTATCACCACGGATGTCATTGTAGGATTCCCAGGGGAAACAGAAGAAGAATTCGCACAGACGAAGGTGTTTTTAGACAGGATCCGTTTTTTTGAAATGCATATTTTCAAATATTCCAAGAGAGCAGGAACCAGAGCCGCCGTGATGCCGGATCAGGTGCCGGATCCCGTGAAGACGGAGCGTAGTGTGGAACTTCTTGCCATGGAAAAGGAGCAGTCGAAGCTGTTTCGGGCACATTACGTGGGCCGGGAAGTAGAAGTACTCTTGGAAGAGACAAAACAGATCCATGGAAAAGAGTATCTGCTGGGACATACGGTGGATTATGTCAAAGTGGCGATACCTTTGGAAAAAAATAAGAATCTTTGCACCAATACTGTTGTCCTCGGCAAAGTACAGGGATTCCTGACGGATGAGATTGTTACGATTGACACTATCACCACTTGAATTTTCAAGGTAAATGCGTTAATATAAGGCATAACGGAATAGTTACAGAAATTGCATTAAGGCAGAATAAGAGGATCGTATGCAGGACTTAGGAAATACACAATACTTCAAGGTAGAGACAGAACCTGAGACCGGTGTAAAGCTGGTGCTTTCTACCGTATATGAGGCACTGACGGAGAAGGGATATAACCCTGTGAACCAGATCGTAGGTTATATTATGAGTGGAGATCCCACTTATATTACCAGCCACAAGAATGCCCGCAGCCTGATTATGAAGGTGGAACGGGACGAGCTGGTGGAAGAACTGCTCACAGAGTATATTAAGACAAAACACTGGAAATAATTACAATTGGCAGGAGGACCCACATGCGTATCATGGGTTTGGATTTCGGCTCACGTACCGTGGGCGTGGCGATCAGCGACAGTCTGCTCTTAACAGCGCAGGGTGTAGAGATCATTCGCCGCAAGGAAGAAAATAAATTACGGCAGACACTGGCAAGAATCGAAGAACTGATCGTGGCAAATGAAGTGGAAGAGATTGTACTGGGACTTCCCAAGAACATGAACGACACCGAAGGCGTCCGCGTGGAACTGACGAAAGAGTTCAAGGAAAAGCTGGAAAGACGTACCGGTCTCCCAGTCATCTTCTGGGATGAGAGACTGACAACCGTAGCTGCGGACAAGGCAATGATGGAAGCGGGAATCCGCCGTGAGAACCGTAAGGATTACGTGGATATGATCGCAGCGACTCTGATCCTGCAGGGCTATCTGGATCGCAGGAACAATGAAAAGAAAAAGGAAACAGAATGAATAAATTGGAAAAGATCACATTTTGCCCCGAAGGCGAGGAACCTGTAGAATTTTATGTACTGGAACAGACCAGGATCGGTGGACACAATTACATCCTGGTGACTGATGTGGAAGAGGGCGACGGAGATGCCCTGATCCTGAAAGATATGTCTCAGGACGGCGAAGAAGAGAGTATTTATAATGTTGTCTCCGATGATGAAGAACTGGAAGCGGTATCCGGTGTGTTTGCGGATATGTTAGAGGGCATTGATTTAATTTAGATCATATTGGGGCAGGTCATTAAGCCATAAAATCACTCCCGTGCAAGTATGTTATTCAGAAAAGCCTCGCAGAGGTGGTTTTGCGAATGGGGTTCTGAATAGTTACTATATGATAAATACAGACGCCCTCATGGGAGGGGAGTCTTATATTTATAAATGAACAGTTATATGATTTGTATGATTGGCAGAGATGGCTACGGGATGCTTTGCCGGTTTCAACTTATAATGGTTTTGTGCTGAAAGTGACAGGGAATACACGAAGGGCATGAGAGATGCCGTTATTTTGATGGAATCGTAAGATCCGGGATGCCTGATCTCCGTGCGAATTTTCGAGAAGAGAGCAGGGAGATCAGGTGGGGAATCACGGGTCTTTGTTTGCAGAGCATACCAGTCCATTCTGACGCCGGGATACATACACGAAGCAAGATGTATAGACGTATAGAATTTGGAGGTAAATTCGTTGAAAAAGAAAAAAGAGAATAGTAACGTTTCAGGTCTGAAGATCATTCCTTTGGGAGGCCTGGAACAGATTGGTATGAACATTACTGCCTTCCAGTATGAGGACAGTATTATTGTGGTGGACTGCGGATTGTCTTTCCCTGCGGATGATATGCTGGGAATCGATCTGGTCATTCCGGATGTGACTTACCTGAAGGATAATATTGACAAGGTAAAGGGCTTTGTCATTACCCACGGACATGAAGACCATATTGGAGCATTGCCTTACGTGTTGCGGGATATTAATGTTCCCATCTACGCTACCCGTCTGACCATGGGTATTATTGAGAACAAACTGACCGAGCATAATCTCATGAAGAAGACCAAACGTAAAGTAGTGAAGTTTGGACAGTCCATCAATCTGGGGGATTTCCGTGTAGAATTCATCAAGACGAATCACAGTATCGTAGATGCCGCAGCACTGGCAATTTATTCTCCTGCCGGTATCGTGGTGCACACCGGAGACTTCAAAGTCGATTATACTCCGGTATACGGAGATGCCATTGATCTGCAGCGTTTTGCAGAGATCGGCAAAAAGGGTGTATTGGCACTGATGTGTGATTCCACTAATGCAGAGCGCCCCGGCTTTACCCCTTCCGAGAAGACGGTGGGTAAGACTTTCGATACCTTATTTGAAGAGCATAAAAACACCAGAATTTTCGTGGCAACCTTCGCATCCAATGTGGATCGTGTACAGCAGATCATCAATACCGCCTACAAATTCGGCCGTAAAGTAGCTGTGGAAGGCCGCAGCATGGTAAATATTCTGGATACCGCTATTAAGCTGGAGTGCATCAATATTCCGGAAAATACGCTGGTAGATCTGGATCAGATGAAGAATTATCCTGATGAACAGCAGGTCATCATCACTACCGGAAGCCAGGGCGAGAGCATGGCTGCCCTGTCCCGTATGGCCAATAACATGCACCGCAAGATCACCATCGGTGCGGGGGACACCGTCATCTTCTCATCTAACCCTATCCCGGGCAATGAGAAGTCCGTCACCAAGATCATCAACGAGCTGCTCCGTAAGGGTGCAGACGTTATCTTCCAGGATGCCCATGTATCCGGACATGCCTGCCAGGAAGAGATCAAGCTGATCTATACCCTGATCCATCCGAAGTACGCAGTGCCGGTTCACGGAGAATATAAGCATTTGAAAGCGCAGGCCAAGATCGCAGAGAGCCTTGGCATCAGCAAGGACAATATCTTCATCCTGTCCTCCGGAGATGTACTGGAAGTCAGCGAAGAACAGGCAAAGGTAAACAGCAGAGTACCTGTAGGGGCTATTCTGGTCGACGGTCTGGGCGTTGGTGATGTCGGAAATGTAGTATTGAGAGATAGACAGCATCTGGCAGAAGATGGTATTATGATCGTGGTCATGAGTCTGGACAGAGCTAGCGGAGAACTGGTGGCAGGTCCCGATATCGTATCCAGAGGTTTCGTATATGTGAAGGAGTCCGATGAACTGATCGAGGAGGCAAGACGCACTGTGGACGATGCGCTGCAGGCATGCCTGGATAAGGGAATCACAGACTGGGGCAAGCTGAAGACAACCACCAAGGATGTCCTCAGTGATTATGTATGGAAGAAGACCAAGAGACGTCCCATGATCCTCCCCATTATTATGGAAGTATAAATCGTTAGCAATTGTTGGAAAGGTCGTAGGCAGATGAAGATTACATCCGACGAAAATGTAAATCAGGCGGTAGAACAGATGGTACAGGCAATCCGTAATACCGACGCTTATCTGGAATATCAGAAGCAGCTGGCGCATGTAAAAGAGCAGCCGGAACTTAAGAGACAGATCGATGATTTCCGGACCAGAAATTTCGAATTACAGACCAGCAAGGACACGAACTTTGACAAGCTGGATCAGTTTACCAGAGAAAACGAAGCTTTCCGGGAAAACCCGTTGGTGTCGGATTTCCTGGCAGCAGAGCTGGCATTTTGCCGTATGATGCAGGAAATCGGTCTCTACGTCACCGGACAGATGCATTTTGAGTGAGCATTTCGAAGCATGTGGATTTTTTTCAGACAGATCGTTTAAGCTAGCTTAATAAGAGCTGGCTGAGAAAATCCATATGGCGAGAAGCCTTGCATGAGCAAAAAGAAAGTCTCGAAGAGACGATTTTGCGAATGCATGCTTCGGAATACGGATTACCTGGATAAGAAAGGACGGAAAACATGAAAGCAGCGAATTTGGCAGGTGCTGTACTAGGCGCGATCTTGAAAGTGGTATTTGCAGTGGCTGTGGTGTATCTGGTTTACACCGGAGCATCCACGTGCTATGACTACGGTTACCGTATTTTCACGGAACCGGCGGTTTCCAGTGGGGGAGGACGTAATGTTACCGTAACCCTGACGTCTGACATGTCTGCAACAGAAATTGGTGCGGCCATGCAGGACAAAGGCCTGGTAAAAGACGGTAAGCTTTTTGCCATGCAGTATTTGTTATCCGAGTATAAGAAAGATTGGAATCCCGGAACGTATGAATTAAGCACTGCGATGACAGCTGAAGAAATGATGGAGATCATGGCGGGAAATCCGGAAGATGCGACAGAAGAGACCGTAGATACCATAGACAACGGCAGTGCAGTCACCGGGGAGACAGAGGAGACTGCAGAAACAGTTACCGCACAGTAGTTATCACAGATCCTGAGACGTGGGAAGCGTCTGCTGCGCAAAGCAGCCCTTATTGCAGAATCAATTTGAAATTTGATTTGCGATTCCTCCGACGAAAGGAATCGTCTGCGGAATGGAGATTGGTATGATCATAGATGAAAGAATGTCCGCATTTATTGATTCCCTGGACAGTGGGAATCCGGCGTGGCTGAATGAGATTGAAAAATATGCGCTGGAGACACAGGTTCCAATCATACGCAGATCAATGCAAAGTCTGTTAAAATTTTTACTGACCTATACAAAGCCGAAGAGCATCCTGGAAGTCGGGACAGCCATCGGCTTTTCTGCGTTACTGATGAGTGAATATGCACCGTCGGACTGTCATATTACCACCATTGAAAAATATGAAAAAAGGATTCCCCTGGCGAAAGAGAACTTCCGCAAAGCAGGGAGAGAAGATCGGATTACCCTGTTAGAGGGAGATGCAACAGAGATCCTGAAAGAATTGGACGGCACCTATGACGTGATTTTTATGGATGCGGCCAAGGGACAGTACATCCATTTCCTGCCGGATATTCTGCGGCTGTTATCACCGGGGGGACTTTTGATCTCCGACAATGTATTACAGGATGGTGATATCATAGAATCCCGTTTTGCCGTAACGAGACGGAACCGGACCATACATGCCAGAATGAGAGAATATCTGTATGAATTAAAGCATCACCCGGGGCTGGAGACAGTGATCCTGCCGGTGGGTGATGGTGTGACCCTGAGTACGAAGAAAGAGGAGCAGTCTCAGGACTCAAAATAGATAACGTAGTAATAGGGGTATTCCATGACTTCCCAGGAAAGCCCTGATTCCTGCAATTTCAGCAGAAAATCATTGTTCTGCTTATACACGACATAGACAGAAGACGGCGTGATCTCTGTAGAATAGTCCGTCAGAAAATGATAGGTATGCATGCCGTCAGTAAAAGTTTCATCATCCTGCGTATCATAAGGAGAAGCAGGATAATAGAAGTAGAAGAAATCTTTCATACCTACGAGATCCACATAGAGATCAGAATAGTCGAGAACCGCATTCGCATCGTCTACACATTCCTTAAAAGAAATAGAATAGAGATAATTCGGGCAGACATCAGTCATGGTGTACACCTCAAAATAGTAACTGATAAAAGAGACACTCCATAACAAATAGCCTCCGGCTAACAGGATGGTAAAACCGTCCCGGTAAGAGGAAAGAAAACGGTATACCATAGAAATTCCTTTGATCAGGAATACCAGGTAACAGAGGAAAAAACTGTTGGCACGGTACACATAACCGGATCCGGAGAAACCGATGGTAATGAGACCGCTGAGGAAAAACAGCAGATAAATACTACTGCCGTGAAATACTTTCTTCCGGAAAGACATCACAAACTCGTACAGAGAACCGCCAAAGCCCAAAATGATAAAGGGAATCGACAGAGGGTATAAGGTATAGTACTTAGACACCGCATCTAAACGGTAGGAACCGCAGGTCAGTGTAATCTTTATAATATCTGCGATATTTTTCCAAAAAGAAGTAATCCCCACATCCGACATACGATCGGAAGCGATCGGAGATATGGTGAGACCTAAGAATTGAATGGGCTCCCAATGAAACAGTAAAGAGCAGGCGAACAGAATCACCGGAATTGCTGTGATGCAGACGCAGACTGCATAGATCAGAACCCGGCGGAATGGGATTTTTTTCAGGAACAGCAGATACAGGGTAATGCTGACCAGAAAAATAGGAATCCAGAAATAACTCAGGGCGTAGGAATACAAAGTAATGCCGAAAAAGATGCCGGAGACCACAAGATCTCGAAGCCGGTCTGTCTGCGTAAAACGCAGAAGGAAAAACAGAGCCACGGAGGAACAGCACAGCATCAGGTTACAGTCTAAGGCGAAACGTGCGGACATGATATAGTAAGGGCATACTGCCAGAAGAAATGCAGCGGCAACATTCCACTTTTTCTCACCGAAAAGCAGATCAATACTTTTGATTCCCACGAAAAACAGAAGCAGACTGGCAAGTACGGCAGGAAGCTTCAAAATCCATAAAGATAAATTCCCATGCCCGATGGTCTTGATAAACAAAGCCAAAGCGTAGGTGTAAAGCGGGCTTTGGCCGCCGTAAAAGTTCTGCGGATAAAACGGACGGACATTCAGATAACGGTCGGTTCCGTTATGCGCCAGACACCAGGCATTATATCCCAGCCCAGCCTCGTCAATATGAAGCACATCGGGAAGTTCTCCCAGTCGATAAACCCGTAAAAACAATGCGAGAAGGAACAAAAGAAGGATTGCGGTGGGATACCAGTATTTTTTGCAACTTGCTTTCATCTGCAGATACCTCGTGATCAATCAAAATAGAATAAATAGTAGGGTGCAAATTCCACAGTGTGATAAGTAAATCCGGAATCGTTAATATGGTCGATGAATTCCTGATTCTCCCTGCGGACGATATAAGCCGTATTTGGAGTCAGCGGTGTGGCACCGTCCACAATGTAATGAGGTGTGGACTCTCCGGCCTCCTCGCTGGCAGACAGCGGAACCCGTTCATAAGGAGAAATGGGATAATAAAAATACAGGAATTCTTCCACATTAACACAGTCTGCATATAATTCCGCATCCGGCAGATACTCATCCAGGTAGGTCACAATGTTGGGAATGCCGGCAAAGTAAAAAGAATTTGCGTAGGAATACAGGTCCAGCATGGAATACATACTGTAATAGTAACGCATAAAAGCTGCGACCCACAGCACATAGCCGTAAGCAAGGACATTTACAAAGGCCTTGCGGTAGACCGTAAGAAAATGGCAGCAGGCCCGGAGACTGCGAAGGAAAAAGTACAAATAGCAGATATAAAAGCTGTTGGCACGATAAAGATGATCTGTAGAGGTCAGTGCTACTACGACGGAAGCGCAGACAAAATACAGCAGGTAGATCGTGCTGAAATCAAAACGGTGTTTCCGGAAAGAATTCCCGAAATCGTAGACTGCGCAAAGCAATCCCAACAGGATAAAGGGAATGGAAACAGGGTACAAGGTATAGAATTTATCTACAGAATCCATGGGAAAGATACTGTAGGTCAGTGTCGTCTTCAGGTTGTGCACCATATTTGGCCACAGTGAGGAAAGGGTAAGCTCCTCCATACGATTGCCGGAAATGGGTGCGATCGTAAATCCGAGAAAGTGAATGGGATCGGTGTGCAATAGCAGTGCATAAGCAAACAGAAGAACCGGCAGCGCCGTAATACAAACAGTAACAGCCCACAGGAGAATACGCCGTACCGTAATTTTCCGGTGATAAAGCAGATACAGGGAAAGCAATCCCAAAAACATGGGTACGATCAGATAACTCAGGGCATAGGAGTACATGGTAATACCGAAGCAGACGCCGGACAGCAAGAGCCAGGATAACTTCTCTGTTTTCAGATAATACAGAAAAGCTAAAATGGAACAGGCAACACAGCATAACATCAGGTTGCAGTCCAGGGCATATCTGCCTGCCATGACATAATAAGGGCAAAAGGTCAGGAAGAGAGAAGCAGTAAGGGTCAGCTTCTTGTTCTCAAAGATCAGATCCATGCTTTTGGTGCCGGCACACCATAAAATAATGCTGGCAGCTGCAGCGGGAAAGCGCACCAGAAAAAGAGACAAGTTTCCTTTTCCGAAAAATTTGATCAGCAGAACCACCAGATAGGTATAGAGCGGGCTCTGCCCTCCGTAGAAGTTCTGAGGATAAAAGGGCAATACATTGAGGTAGCGGTCGGTACCGTAATTGGCCAGGCACCATGCATTATATCCGAGGGCTGCTTCATCTATATGTAAAACATCGGGTAATATCGTGAGCTTGTAGAATCTTAAGAATATGGTGATACAAAGCACAAATAGTAATATGAGGTTTTGTTTGCATAAATTCTTCATCTCGTGTATCCTTATATAGTGTATTCATGATGGTTAACAGTTTATCACAGTTAGAAGATAAAGTACATTGTAAATTGTCGTAAAAGATGATATTTACAGCAAGGAGAACTGCTTTATGAAAGAGACAAAAGCAAAAAAGAAAATGAGCAAAGCGGAAATGATCTGCAAGGGCATATTAACGCTCTTACTGATCATTGCTGAGCTTTCCATCTGGCCGGGATATCTGGTCCATGACAGCTATTTGAGTGCTTCCTACAGTGAGTATGCGGTGTTTAGTGAACCGGTCACGGAAGAGACAGAGATTACCCAGTATTTTCAGCCCCTTTATTCCAAAATGGATCAGCTGGAATTCGTCCTGGGATTTAACCAGGAGGCGGCAGGTGACCGGAAAGTTCGTTTTGCCTTGTATGATGAAAATGGGACCGAAATGATGTCCCGGGAGATTGCGTTAAACGATATGACGTCGGAACGCTATTATGTAATGCCCATAGAAAAAACACTTTCCACAAAGAAGATCTACCACTGGACGCTTACAGTGCCGGAAAACTCCGGCTGCGATATCCGTTTTATGTACGGAGAACACGGTGGTGGAATGGCTCCCGAGAATGTCCGCCTGGAAAGAAACGGATATCTGTTCGGAGCGGAGGATGCACAGGCGACCGCCCAGTATGTTTATAAGAACCATCCGGATAAGATCGTGATCATCGGCGGCTATTGGCTGGGTAATGTGTTGATTTATCTGTTGCTGATGGAAGCTGTGGACAGAGTATTAAAAAAGCTATCAAAAGAAAAGGGGAAGACTGAAAATGACCTATAAAAAACCGGAATTATTGATTCCCGCCAGCAGCCTGGAAGTATTGAAAACGGCAGTGATATTCGGAGCGGATGCGGTATATATCGGCGGGGAAGCCTTTGGACTCCGCGCAAAAGCCAAAAATTTCAGCGGTGAAGAGATGGCGGAAGGAATTGCTTTTGCCCATGCACACGGTGTAAAAGTCTATGTGACTGCCAATATTCTGGCACATAACTATGATCTGGAAGGTGCCAGAAAATATTTTGCCGAGCTGCGGAATATGAAACCGGAACAGCCGGATGCACTGATCATTTCCGACCCCGGAATGTTCATGATCGCCAAAGAAGTATGGCCCCAGGTGGAAGTGCATATTTCCACCCAGGCCAATAATACGAATTACGAGACCTATCTGTTCTGGTGGAAGCTGGGAGCGAAGCGAGTTGTATCGGCCAGAGAACTGTCTCTGGTGGAGATCAAGGGCATTCGCGAGAAAATCCCGGCAGAGATGGAGATCGAGAGCTTTGTTCACGGAGCTATGTGCATTTCCTATTCCGGCCGATGCCTTTTGAGCAACTTTTTCACCGGAAGAGATGCCAACAGAGGTGCCTGTACTCATCCCTGCCGCTGGAAATATGCCGTGGTGGAGGAGACCAGACCCGGAGAATACCTGCCGGTATATGAGAATGAGCGCGGTACCTATATTTTTAATTCCAAGGATCTGTGCATGATCGAGCATATTCCGGAACTGGTGGAAGCGGGCATTGACAGCCTGAAGATCGAAGGTCGTATGAAGACAGCACTGTATGTGGCTGCTGTGGCCAGAACCTATCGGAAGGCAATTGATGATTACTTTACAGATCCCGAACTGTATGAGAAAAATATGGACTGGTACAAAGCCGAAATTTCCAAATGCACCTACAGACAGTTTACGACAGGCTTTTACTTTGGCAGACCGGACGAGAATACCCAGATTTATGATAACAATACATACGTGAATGAATATATTTATCTGGGCATTGTAGAGGCAGTGGAAACTGCCGCAAAACTATGGAACACGGTTCCGGAAGGAGTTGCCGGTGATGACGTCCTGTGCAGGATCGAACAGAGAAATAAGTTCTGCGTGGGAGATGTCATAGAAATCATGCGCCCGGATGGCAATAATATAGCGGTCACCGTGGAAGCAATGTACACCGAAGAGGGAGAAGGTGTGGATAGCGCACCGCATCCGAAGCAGGTACTGTGGATAAAATTATCTCAGGCACCGGAACACTATGATTTGTTACGTGTAAAGCAGGATTAAAAGAAATACTGCGTGAAGGGAACAAAGGATGAAAAAGATTTTTAGACTTTTGGAAATACTGTTGATGACCTATGCACTTACGCCGGGGAATCTGAAAGTACTCAGTGGGGAACTGGACGGAATGAAGGGGGAACTGCTGTTTTTTGCGGCAGGCATGGGAGTGATTCTCTGGCTGGGCCGGGAAAGCAATTTGAAAAAGAACAGATGGATCTGGCTGCTTTGTGCGTTCCTTTCCTTTACAACGGTTCAGGGCAGGAGCTACCAGGAACTGGGCAGCTGGGACTATCTGTTTGGCAGTGTGGGACAGTTCTTCATTGCTTTATTAGTGATGAGCGGGTATTTCCTGCTGTATCTGCATCTGATCGCACTGGGAGAGTATGTGGTAACACATTTTGCAGATATCCGCAGAACAGAACCCCGCGGGAAACTGGAAAAGCTGTTGTTTGAGGAGCAGCCGTTCTGGGGCATCTTTATTTTCGCCATGATTTTTGCACTCCCTTATGTCATCAGCTTTTATCCCGGTGTTGTTCAGGCCGATGCTTTCGAGCAATTGTATAACTACATGGGAATCATTGAATTCAGCAACCATCATCCCGTGGTATCCACGAAGATCATGGGAGCATGTCTTGCTCTGGGCAGAGAAGTATTCGGCTCGGACAATATCGGCTTTTACATTTACAACTGTACTCAGTCGATTCTGCAGTGGGCAGGGATTGCTTACCTGTTCTGTGTTATGAAAAAGATGAAGACACCCATCTGGATCCGGTGGGGAAGTCTGCTGTTTCTGACGGTGCTGCCATTATACCCAAGATGGGGATATACCATAGTGAAGGATGCACAGTATTATATCTGCCTGTTGTATTTTATGGTCTCCTTTGCGGATATCCTGTTGGATGGTACCAAAGGACGGAAACATTGGAAGCAGATCGTGTTCTGTATTGCCGTATATGGCATGGTACTTTGCAGGAAAGAAGGAAGATATGTGGTAGCACTGACACTGATCTGCTATTTCATTTATCACCGGAAACAGTGGAAACTGTATCTTTTTGCCGGATTGACAGGCTTTTTGATGTTGTTTTTGGTGGAGCAGGTCTATATACCTTCTCACGGTATTATGGAAGGGCGGATTGCTGAAGCACTGTCGATCCCCGCACAGCAGACTACAAGATATGCCCATGAGCATAGAGATGAAGTGACAGAAGAGGAATACAGTGTTCTGTCAGAATTCTTTGATGATTATGATGCACTTGGACCGGGATATTATGGTGAAGTGGCAGACGGTGCGAAAGCAAGAATCATAGACAACCCCACCAAAGAACAGCTGCAGGCCTACTTTAAAGTATGGTTTGAACAATTCTGTAAGCATCCGGATACTTATGTCCAGGCGTTCCTTAACCAGACTTATGGCTACTTTTATATCAACCGGTACGAACCTATTGGATATGTGGTCATCAGTACGTTGTTGGGACATGATGAGTTTACCATGGATGTGCACCATATGGATATCAGCTTCCTGCCGCAGTTAAAGGGAATCAGAAAAGTTTTAGATGATTTTACGGTTCTGACGACAAAACTGCCGTTAGTGTCTCTGTTATACAGTGTCGGATTCCATGGGTATCTGCTGATCAGCTGTGTGATCTGCCTGTGTGTACAGAAGAGGAAGAAAGAGATTCTGTTTATGGTACCGGTTTTACTTGTTTTTCTGGTATGTCTTCTTTCCCCGGTCAATGGTGAAATAAGATATATGCTGCCGATCATGCTGATGCTTCCGCTGGATGTGGCATGGTGTGCCAGGGTACCTGAGAGGAAAAACGTAGAATAGATACAGAGGATGAGAAAGTGGCTCATAGGAAAAGGGATACGATTTACAGAGGAGTACTTACAGGAATCTATATTGTTTTTGCAATGGTGCTGTTGTCAGTGGTGTGGATCACGATCCGTTATCCCGGCAACCATCTGATTTCATGGCAGATGTTGTTTGGAACAGCCGCACTGGTAATCCTAAGTCTGATCGGTGGCATAATATGGGACAAAGTATATGCACATTTAGGGAAAAGAACGCTCCTTTATAGCATCGCACTCCTGGGACTTGGAGCTGCGCTGTATCTTACATCACTGGGCAGGGAACAGAATGCCTATACCTTCGCAGATTACTCACAAGTGTATTCTGCTGCGGAAAATCTGGCAGAGGGCAGGGAACTTACCAATCCGGAGTACTTTCTGATCTACAGAAACAATCTGAAGCCCATGCTGCTGTTGTCTTTGTTGTTCCGGATCGCACAGTGGGCGCATCTGCCGAGATTTCCCTTCCTGTTGGCTGTCAATGTGCTGCAGGTGCTTGCCGTGATATGGGCATGCGGATATCTGGCAGAACAGAAAGGGGACACGAAATGGAGGTTCCCCATTTTGCTGGCATTTGCATGCTTCCTTCCACTCTGGGGAATGGTATGGGCATTTTACACGGATTCCATGAGCTTCGGACTGGGAGTTCTGGGAACTGCGCTTTTTAAAAAAGGGACGAAATGCAGCGATAAAAAGAGATGCTTCTGGTATGGCCTGGCAGCATTTGTCATGGTACTGGCTGCTGCCTGGAAAGTAACGGCGCTGATCATTGTGATCGCCGGTGTCATTATTTTCGGATGGCGGCAGGCGAAGAAGCACTGGAAGGAAATGCTGTTATGTGCTGCGGCATTTCTGGTGTTGCAGCAGGGCCTGAATGTCTGGGTAAATACCTATGAAATTGCAAAGCAGTCTGTAAATACCGCAAATCCTGTGATCAGCTGGGTGGCATTGGGGATTGACGGAAATGGATCCTATGAAGATAACAGAGCGTTTGTAGACCGGTTGAATGAACTGCCGGATCAAAGGGAAAAAACGGCATATTCCCTGGAACGGATCCACACGTCTAAGAATAATTTTCTGAACAAAGAGCATTTGATAAAAAAAATCAGCTGTAATTTTGCGGATGGAAATCTGGGGGCCGAGAGCTTCCTGTTTATCGAGTATGACGACGGCACTTTATTGTGGAACATGTTTTCTCCCTGGGGAAACTATTACTGGAGAACCAGTCAATATTGTTTCTGCTATCTGGAAACGGTCTATGTGCTGTTCCTGTTAGGGGTAGTTTCCTGCATATACAATACGGTTCAAGGAAAAGAAATACCTCTGATGCTTATGATCTGTCAGCTGGCATTTGCGGGAATGTTTCTGTTTCTGATGTTCTGGGAAGCTAACAGCCGACAGCTGTATAATCAGATGCCGGGGATGATCCTTGGAAGTATGATGAGTTTAGGGTATTTTATGGATACTATCAGAGGGGAAAAGCGTAGAAAATAATCATTGACCACTATAACGCACGTGTTGTACACTGTATAAGACAATCAGGACGATTTCGAGAGCGCAAAGAGCGGCGGAAATTGTTTATGGTCTATATTATACCGGAGGGAAGCAGACACATGCGCGAAGAATTGAATGTAGAGGAGCTTTTTGCCAGCAAGGTATTTACCCTGGGAAAAATGAAAGAAAGACTCCCCAAGAGTACTTACAAAGAAGTGAAAAAAGTCATGGATCAGGGAGGAGAGCTTTCCCTGGCGACTGCGGATGTCGTGGCAAGCGCCATGAAGGATTGGGCCATTGAGAACGGGGCAACCCACTATACCCACTGGTTCCAGCCCCTGACAGGAATTACAGCAGAGAAACATGATGCTTTTGTAACGCATCCGGACGAAGACGGCCGTATGATCATGGAGTTTTCCGGTAAAGAACTGATCAAGGGAGAGCCCGATGCATCTTCTTTCCCGTCCGGTGGATTACGTGCTACCTTTGAGGCGAGAGGTTACACGACATGGGATATCACCTCACCTGCATTCATCAAGGAGACTGCTACCGGTCCGACTCTCTGTATCCCGACAGCATTCTGCTCTTATAAGGGCGAAGCCCTGGACAAGAAGACACCATTACTTCGTTCCATGGAAGCTTTGAGCAGGCAGGCGATCCGAATCGTCCGCCTGTTCGGCAATACGGAAGCCACTAAGGTACTGCCGTCTGTAGGCGCAGAGCAGGAATACTTCCTGGTAGACTCTGCAAAGGCCCTGCAGCGTGAAGATATTATTTTTGCCGGACGTACGCTGTTCGGTGCCCCTGCACCCAAGGGGCAGGAAATGGATGACCACTATTTCGGTGTTATCCGTGAGCGTATTGGTGGTTTCATGCATGATGTTAATATCGAACTGTGGAAGCTGGGTGTCACATCCAAGACCCAGCACAACGAGGCGGCTCCTGCACAGCATGAAGTGGCACCGATCTATGAATCTGCAAATGTGGCAGTAGATCACAACCAGCTGGTGATGGAGACTCTGAAGCGTGTGGCAGGCAAGCATGGTCTGCGCTGCATGCTGCATGAGAAGCCTTTTGCCGGCGTGAATGGTTCCGGCAAGCACAACAACTGGTCGATTACGACGGACAATGGCGTGAATCTGTTGGAGCCCGGCCAGACCCCCAATGAAAATATTCAGTTCCTGCTGGTACTGGCATGTATCATGAAGGCTGTAGATACCCATGCAGATCTGCTGCGCCAGAGTGCATCCAATGTCGGCAACGATCACAGACTGGGCGGCTATGAGGCACCTCCTGCCATTATCTCTATCTTCCTGGGCGAGCAGCTGGAAGATGTGGTGGCACAGCTGGTGGAGACCGGTAAGGCTGATAATCTGAAAGAAGGCGGTGTATTGCGCACCGGTGTATCCACATTGCCTGATTTTGTAAAGGATGCCACCGACAGAAACCGTACTTCACCTTTTGCCTTTACAGGTAATAAATTCGAATTCCGTATGGTTGGAAGCGAGGATTCCATCGGCAGCCCCAACACCACCTTGAATGCTATTGTGGCAGAGGCCTTCTGCGAAGCAGCAGACCGTCTGGAAGGTGCGGAAGATTTCGATATGGCAGTCCATGATCTGATCAAGGAATATATGACCGCACACCAGCGTATTATTTTCAACGGCAATGGTTATGCCAAAGAATGGGAAGAGGAAGCAGCCAGAAGAGGACTGCCCAATATTCCTTCCATGGTAGCGGCAGTAGATACCCTGACCACACCCAAGGCCATTCATCTGTTTGAAAAGTTCGGAATTTTCACCGAGGCAGAGCTGCGTTCCCGTGCGGAGGTACTGTACGAGACCTATGCGAAGACCATCAACATCGAGGCACTGACCATGGTGGATATGGCCAATAAGCAGATCATTCCTGCAGTCATGAAATACAGCAAGTCACTGGCAGACGCTGTCATCGCCATCACAGAAGCAGGGGGAGATACTTATGTGCCCGTCCGGATGCTGCAGCAGATCACACAGAGACTGACCGAGATGGAGAAGGCATCCGAAGCACTTCTCGAGGTGGAGAAAAAGGCTTCCGCTATGGAGAGAGGTAAGGAGCAGGCATTCTGCTATCATGATGAAGTCATGGTGGCAATGAACGCACTGAGAAAGCCTGCGGATGAACTGGAGAAGCTGGTAGATAAAAAGTACTGGCCGTTCCCGACCTACGCAGACCTGCTGTTTGAGGTATAGAACGCTTCAAAGGTCGTTTCGGATGCAATAATAAAATTTTTTGAAAAAAGGTATTGCAATCAAAAAAAATCTGTTGTATAGTAATGAGCCATAGAGGAGCGATCCTCACAAGTTAATATTTTTCAATGCGGAACGAAGGCGTTTACACGAGGAGTGTAGCGCCTTTTTTTGTGACTATTCAGAGCCAGCCGGAAAGCGTCAAAGATGCGATTTTGCGCATGGAGGTTCTGAATAGCAACAGTGCCGGACGAAGTCGCAGGAAGCATGGAAAATAGTGAAAAATAAGGAGGAAACGAAGATGAGTGAAGTATTAAACGTGGAAGAAATCTTTGGCAGTAAGGTGTTCACTCTTGGTAAGATGAGGGAAAGATTACCCAAGAGCGTATACAAAGAAGTGAAGAAGATCATTGAGCATGGCGGAGAGCTGTCTTTGGCCACCGCTGATGTAGTAGCAAAAGCAATGAAAGACTGGGCCATTGAGAACGGTGCAACCCATTATACTCACTGGTTCCAGCCTCTGACCGGTATCACAGCTGAGAAGCATGACGCATTCGTAACCCATCCCGATGAGTACGGCAAGATGATCATGGAGTTCTCCGGCAAGGAGCTGATCAAGGGCGAGCCTGATGCGTCTTCCTTCCCTTCCGGTGGCCTGCGAGCTACCTTCGAGGCAAGAGGTTATACCGCATGGGATATCACATCTCCCGCATTCCTGAAAGAGGATGCGACCGGCGTGATCCTCTGCATTCCCACCGCTTTCTGCTCTTACAAGGGTGAGGCACTGGATAAGAAAACCCCGTTACTTCGTTCCATGGAAGCCGTCAGCACTCAGGCACTGCGTATCGTAAGACTGTTCGGCAACACTGAGGCTACCAGGGTTGTAGCAAGCGTAGGACCTGAGCAGGAATACTTCCTGGTAGACAGAGATAAATACCTGAAGCGTGAAGACCTGATCTTCGCCGGACGCACCCTGTTCGGTGCACCCGCACCCAAGGGGCAGGAGCTGGAGGATCACTACTTCGGTACCATCCGCGAGAGAATCGGTTCCTTCATGAAGGATCTGAACATTGAACTGTGGAAGCTGGGTGTAACCGCCAAGACACAGCATAACGAAGTGGCTCCCGCACAGCATGAGCTGGCACCTATTTATGAGACTGCCAACATTGCGGTAGATCATAACCAGCTGGTTATGGAGACCATGAAGAAAGTAGCAGGACGCCATGGAATGACCTGTCTGCTGCATGAGAAGCCTTTTGCCGGAGTGAACGGTTCCGGTAAGCATAACAACTGGTCCCTGGGAACCGATAACGGTGTAAACCTGTTAGATCCCGGCGATACCCCCAACGAGAACATCCAGTTCTTATTAGTACTGGCATGTATCCTGAAAGCTGTAGACACCCATGCAGATCTGCTTCGTCAGAGTGCATCCGATGTCGGCAACGATCACAGACTGGGAGCCAACGAGGCACCTCCTGCTATCATTTCCGTATTCCTGGGCGAGCAGCTGGAGGATGTGGTCAAGCAGCTGGTAGAGACCGGTGATGCGACCCATTCCATCCAGGGCGGTAAGCTTCTGACTGGTGTATCCACGCTGCCGGATCTGGATAAGGATGCCACAGACCGTAACAGAACTTCACCGTTTGCTTTCACCGGCAACAAGTTCGAGTTCCGTATGGTAGGTAGTGCAGACTCCATTGCCAGCCCTAACACCACTTTGAATGCTATCGTTGCAGAAGCTTTCTGCGAGGCAGCAGATATTCTGGAGAAAGCAGACGATTTTGATAGTGCTGTACACGATCTGATCAAGAAGTACCTGACCGAGCATCAGAGAATTATCTTCAACGGCAACGGTTACTCCGATGAGTGGGTAGAAGAAGCAGCCAGAAGAGGACTTCCCAACATTAAGTCCATGGTAGAGGCTTCCGAGACCCTGACCACTGAGAAGTCCATCAAACTGTTTGAAAAGTTCGGTATCTTCACTGAGGCAGAGTTAAGATCCCGTGAGGAGGTTCTGTATGAAACCTACTCCAAGACCATTAATATTGAAGCTCTGACCATGGTAGACATGGCGAAGAAGCAGTATATCCCTGCAGTTATGGAGTATACCAGGACACTGGCTGATACCGTACTGGCTGTTAAGAGTGCAGGCGCTGATGCTGTCGTACAGACCACTGTATTGAAGAGTGTTTCCGAGAAGCTGGCAGAGGCACAGGCTGCCGAGACCGCTCTGGAGGATAAGCTGGCAGAGGCAGCAGGTATCGAGGATCCCAAGAAGCTTGCTTTCTTCTATAAAGATGTGGTACATACCGCCATGGATGACCTGAGAACTCCTGTGGATGAGCTGGAGATGATGGTTGACAAGAAGGTATGGCCCGTACCTACCTACGGCGATCTGATCTTTGAAGTATAAAATGCATTGTAAAATACCATAATACGTTTCTCTCATTGTGTTGAATAAAAACGGGGCTTACTGTATGTGCGGTGAGCCTCGTTTTTGTTGCGATGTCCGGGAACCTGTGTTAAGATAACAGCATGATGAAAAAAGAAAAATTTTGGAAAATAATATGTATTCTTGCGGTAATTGCATACACTGTGAAAAGCCTGTTCATCGGAGCGGATATGGACGAAGGCTATGGTATTATGGCAGGGTATCGCCTTGCCATGGGGGACCGGCTGCTTCTGGAAATGTGGGAGCCTCATCAGACATCAGCCATTTTTACCGCAGTGTTCATTAAACTGTTTATGATGATGACCGGGGGGATCAATTACCTGAACCTGTACCTGCGGATCGTCAGCCTGCTTATTCAGGGAGGTGTTGCAGTGTACTTATATAAAACACTGCGCAAGGTATGGCCCGGGATGGAACAGGGGACAGTGACACTGCTTGCCATGCTGTACTATATTGTGACGCCCAAATGTGTCTATGTACCGGAGTACTCTAATTTACATAACTGGTTCTTTACGTTGATGATTCTGTGCATGCTCCGCTATTTCTTTGGTGAAAAAAAGATTTTTCATCTGGTCTGGGCGGGAATCTTTATGACCTGTGATGTGTTGGCATACCCGAGCATGGTACTGGTATTTATCTGTTGTATGGGGTATCTGCTGCTTCACAAATCCAACAGAAAGTGGAAGGAGTGTGCGGCATACCTTTTTCCCTGCGTGATCGGTGCTGGAGCAATGTTTGCTTATCTGTGCAGCTATATGGCACCTGCTACCATGCTGCAGATGGTGGGAGAAATCTTAAATGAAGGCTCTCACAAAATGACACTGTTTGAGAAAATAGTAAGCTGGTCGGAAGGCTTTGCCATCGTGGGGGCACTTTTGATCCTTGCAGTCGTTGCAGCGCTGGCAGTGAAGCTTTTGATCACGAAGCTGTTAAAAAAGAAATTGCCGGAAGAACTTCAGGTGCCGGGGCTGTTTTTCCTGACAGCGGTATTGTTGATTCAGGTATGGTTCTGGCTGTTTGGTCCTTCCAGCGCAATTTACCCCCAGGTTCCTCTGGTAGGGATCCTTTTTGCAGGGCTGTATATTTTCCTGCGGAAAGACAGAAGCCAGAAGACTACGGCATACATCATGGGAATCGCCTGTGTGAGCTATTTTGCGGCATTGCTGCTCTCCAACTGGGGACCTGACGTATTGAATACCTACCTGATCCTGGGGGCGGTTGCCGGACTTTTATGCATCGGTACTTACTGGGATAAGGTTGAAGAAAAGGGAAGGAAAGTTTTCCGGATCCTGTGCCTGTGTCTGGTACTGGGAAATGCATTCGGCTATTGCTATCTGATGATAGGCGCATCAGAAAATCATGCGCCTGTGTTTACCAATGTCCGTGGCATTAACAGAGAGGGGCTGCGTGCCGGAATTCTGACGGACTATATGTCTGCCTTCCGCTATAACAACAATATGGAAATATGGAACGAAGCGGTACCCTCCGGAAGCACGGTGTTGTATGTGGGGGCATCACAGTTCTATTGTATGCTGGGAGAACATACGCAGGCATCTCCGGATACGATCTGTTCCATGGTGTATGATGAACGGCTGCTGGATTACTGGAAGATCAATCCGGACAGATATCCGGATGTGGTGGTATTCGAAAGCTGTTACGGAGACATCTCTGCAGAAGGAGAGAACAGCTTTATCTGGGATTGGCTGCAGAATGATTTTCAACCGGCTGACCGGGTGGATTATCCCTATATTACAGTGTTTATGCGATGATTTGACACGAATTGTTTTAATTTTGTATATTTTTTTAAAATTTTTTAAAAATTTTTTTAAGATGTTTTTGTATGGCTTAATTAACCATTATTAAGTTGTTTAAACCCTTCAAAAATTGTTTGTTTTTTGAATTGTATGTGATATAATACACTAGCAAAATAAAATTGTCAAGGGGAAATTTAAAAAAAATGGAAAATTTTTCTTCATTCTTTGATTTGAGTGGAAAACAGCAGTCACCCGCTTCTTCCCCAAGTCAAGATAAACCAGATATTGAAACCAGCGTGCAGTTTAGCACTTATAATGATAATATAATAGATAATAATACTAATATTAATAATAATAGCTTCCCTACCGAAGATTATTACATATTAAGTAACGAAATAATACTAGGAGCAATTAAGCAACATAAGTTATTATATGACACCACCACCGTGCCTTACGCCTTTATTGCCTTTTATTTTAATGAATACAGCAGACACCAATCTTTTCAAGATAGTTTTACAAAACAGTTTTTAGTTTTGTTCCACAACAAGAAAAATAATGTTGCAAATGCTATTAATATATTTGCACGAGCAAACTCTAATGTGGCAGAAATTAAATACATTAAAAAAGCATCTCTATTTAGCGACCTAAAACAAGGATATTATCTAGATTGCAAGGATGTGTTAACAAAACGAGTTGTTAGTTATAACAATAAAATATCTAGCGACCTAAAAGGTGCTATTGAATGTACTCGAGCAATTATAGACCACATAGCCTCAACAGTTAAAGACTCTAACTTTAAGTTAAACTATTTGCAATTTTTAACAAATAATGGTGGCGACAATAAAACCATACCAACTCTACCTGAAATTAAGTTTGGAGCAAACAATCAACCAACTTACGCAAAACAAAAACAATTTATAGCACCTCCAAAGCAAGAACAGCAAAAACGAATAAGTAATATAAGTTTACCTAAACTAAAAACTAATAGAATCTACCCTACTAGCTTAACCATGTCTAGAATTGATAGTGCACATTTTGCTTTTAAGTTTGTAGAATCAGACCGAATGTATAACCTACTAAAAAAATATAAATTTTGCAGAGTTAGTTACACAGAGGGTTTTGAAAAAAAGCGTAAAGCACTTTTTGCTGAAAACAAGTCTGACTACGACCTATTCTAATAAAGGAGGAATACAAATGAAAACATTTTTTAAGATTATTTTATGGATATTAGCCGTGTTACTTATGTTAATTGGTGTTTACCACTTGTTTAACGGCGGAATTGATAATATTATAGACACCGTATCTCGTGATGGCTTCTTTGGTTTAATTAAAGAATTTTTTGTTGGATTATGGGACGGAATTGTAACTACTTTTGGTTTTTAAAAAGGGCGAGCAATAATTGCTCGTCTTTTTTATTTGCACCCCTTGAAAATAATGGTTTGTTATGATAAAATAATTAAAAAGTTCGTGGGGGACTTCATTATATGGAAAAAATATTATCAAGCGAAGAACGACTTCGCCTTATTGCTTTAGCACAGAAAGATTTACACGGAAAAACTTCTAAAGAGAGCCAAGACGCTCTTAATGCTTTATATGAGTCTGTAATTCCTGCAATTAAAGACGCTATGCGAAGATTTGGTGGTTTAATGTATAAAAACATCGACCCACAATGTTATTATGACGCCTGCTCGGATGGTGCGATAAATGCACTTTTAACCTATAAACCAGAACGTGGCATACAATTTTCCACTTACCTATTTAATCAAATGCGATTTGCTATTTTAAAGTTAAACCGCGAAAATAAACTACGACCACAAATTGGAGTTGGATCTTATTTTACCACTAGCATATATGACACTGCTACAAATGTCGGTTTTGCTGAGAACCCACTAACAATAGAAGAAACCTTAATTGACCCAGAATATTTAGAACAACAATCTATTTTAAATAGCGAAATTTTATTAAATAAGTTAACCAATCTTATGGGCAAAAGAAATATTGAATACATCTACCTTTCTGAAATTAAGCACAAAACAGACGCAGAAATTGCAAGTATGTATGGCTCTAAGCGAAGCACTGTTAGTATGACTATTAAAACTAGCCGAGATAAAATTAGGAAACTATTTTATTATGCTAATGAAATAAAAAGACTACAAACCGAAGGCTTAAGTGACACAGAAATAGAAAAAACATTATCTATTGCACACAGACACTTAAATTACTACAGAAACTTTTATGACTATTTTTATAACGATGGCAAAATGCCAGAACCGGAGCTAGATAAGCAAAAGCGAGAAATGGTTCAACTATTAAATAAATACGAACCTGTATTTTTATACTCTAACCTATTTTTATATAATAAACTTAAGTTTGTAGACAAACACCAAAGAAAAGAACTAGACAATTTTGCAAAAAACAGCGATATAACATCACAAAGCAACCTAGATATAGTATTAAAGTGCAGAATAAGAAAAATGGTTGATAACGCCGAACTTGTATATAAAGTAAAGAAAGGATTGCCTCATCACATCGAATTATTGCCAATAATATTTAAAACTGACTATAAAACCATTAAATTTTATTTAGACTTTTATGAATTTAGCGTTAACGAAAAACCAGACTATATTCCAAACCCACTAATGGCTAGTGAAATATTAGATAATAAAGTTGTAAAATTTTCATTTTATAATGTATCTAGTAAATATAAGCAAGCAAAAAATCGTAAGGAGGAACATGAAAATGACAAATAGTTTCCTTTCTCCACAAATGCAAAATTATTGTTATTATATTTTGCAAACCATTAAAGCTCGTCAACTTGGATATTCTAAGGCTGGGTATGGCGACAGTTTTAAAAGACTACCAAAGCCAGTGCTTATATATGCCTATAGAATTTTAATAGCAAGCGGGTTAATTTCACTAGACCCACAATACAACAGTTACAGAATAAACTCACCCGACCCTAATTTGTGGAAATCTACTTTGCGTGGGTTTCAAATAACACCAACTATGTTACACGCAAAGCACCGAATATATGAAAAAACAGACTATTCTGTTAAAACCGATGAGACCTACACTCCAAGAGAATTAAAGTTTTATGACTATTACGACTTTAATGAGTTATGGGACTATGAATTTCAAACTCTTATGGCAAGCGTAACCGATAACGAGTTTTTAAAATATGAATATGCAAATCGTCAATTTTTGCCATTAAACTCCGACCCAACCGGCAAAAAGCGAAACCATATATACGTTTCGTGCGATAGTGACAAATCGGTTGGCGCTGTTGTTTGCATATCTAACTACAACGAATTTAATGAACTATCTCACCACTTGCCTTGCGAAAACGCAAACATATATAATGTAAATTTTATTGCAACGAGAAAAGGTTTGCAACACAACGGGCTTGCAAGCGACCTACTTAAGTACGCCATAAACGATATTATGGCTCACGAAGACGTTTATTGCTTCTGCTACTACCCTATCTGCAATGAAAGCAAAGCCTTAATGGAAAAAACATTTTCAAAAGATGAATATAAAATAATTGACCGAACAACCCAAGACGATAATAAATACGGTATGTTATATCAATATATAATAATGCCTCAAAATAATAAAACTGAGGAACAAACAAATGGATAAAAATTCTTATTTTAATTTTCAAAACTTATATCGTGACCCAAGATATGAAAAATTAAATATGCCACAACTATGCAGACTTGCTCAACAAGGCGATGACACCGCTTTTAATGAAGCATTTATAAATTGCATTAAAGCTATTAATAAAAAATTTAACGAAACCGAAGAAGACTACACCGATATCATTTTAGATGAATACGGCAACAATCTTGTAGACTATGCAACAAGGGCTATATTAAACTATAACCCATCTAAAAGTGGCAATTTTTATATGTATCTGTACATAGGGCTATGCCAAGCAAAATCTAACACAAAGCGTAACCAAGAATTGCCAACCAGAAGATTCGCCAATAGCATTATTAGTGCAAATAGTTTAGTTTCTTCTAAAACTGAACCAGAAAACCTTGTGGAACTTCAAGACACTTTTATAGATGAAGAAACCTGCCCTAGTGCGTACGATATTGAAAACGCAGACTACTGCACAAAACTACTAAGCCTTATAAAACCTAAAGAACGAGCATTATTGTGGATGTATTGCGTTGAAGGTGTTACAACAAAAGAAACCGCTGAAAAATTTAACATTAAAGAAAATTCAACAAGAGAATTTATCCGTGTTGCAAAACTAGAAATATGAAACATTGTTGCAAAAGCAAAAAAGACTCACGAATTACTAAGTCAAGGCTACTCTATTTCTAACATCGCTGAAGAACTAGATATAGACCGAGCGAAGGCTGTCTACTTTAATAAGTTATACAAATATTTATATAACGACGCTCCAAGACCAGTTATACCAAGCAAAACCAATATTGAAAAGAGCATAAATTACATTCAAACCTTTATACCAGTACTAGGAGAAGATGAAAACTTTCAACCACTCATAAGTGCCTACATTAAAGGAAACCCTAAAAACGATACAGTAACTAGTTCTAATTTTAAATCTAGACAAATTAGACGACTAGAACAATTAAAAGTTAACGCAAAAGAAATTAGCCGAGCAAAAGCAAAAATTGGTTATAGTAACAGCACCATTGCAAAATCTTTAAATTTAACAAGTGATGACGTAGACGCATATTTAGCGCTACATAATTACATTGAAAAACAAGAAGCAATGTCTGATAAAGACAAACATACTATTATGCAATTATTTAATGAAGATGAAATTGAAAGCCTAACAACCACACAAATAATTCAGTCTTGCCAAAAATTCCACGTAAAACAACTACAATCACTTAACCAAAGTGTTGAAGCCGGAGTAATAGAATAAAAAATAACCCTAGACAAACGTCTAGGGTTGTTTTTTTATTTTAATATAATATAAGTTTTGAAACTTGTTGGAGTTGAGCCAGATATGAACGAAATAAAGAATTTTACATATCTAACAGTTTCGCCATTAACTTCACCTGTAACTACTGGCACTTCTAAAGCCGAGAATTGCATCCCTTTTATTAAAACAAATTCTTCGTCTGGGGTATCGCTTTCACCCATATTGTAGCAAACGCCAAGGTCGCCATTTACAACTGATAAATTAGATAATAAAACAGTGGTATCTTCCGCACCCAAACCAAGGTCTGACACACTAATAGTTGCAAACAAGCATTGGCTTGTGCCGTCTGATTCCATCTTAAAGTCACCTAAACTTGTTGGGTCTTCGCCAACAACAAAATCTAGTGTTGTTTCACCTATTACAAATCTTATATCATAATCGAAAGTTGGTTTGTTGTCACAGATTAGTTTAATTGGTAAGACGGTGCCTTCTTCATCATAATAAATATACGCAACCTTTACCCCACCTTCTTCAACCAAACTTAAATTGCAATTATCTAGGTCGGTTATAAGGTTGGTGCAATCTTTATCGAAATATAAACTATCTTCAAATAAGGTTCTAATTGAAATAGTTATTGCGCTAGTTTCTGATGGGTTTTCTAATGCCCCAATGTATGTATAAACAGAAATTGGGTTATAGTTTGAATCTACCGAAACTTCAAAATCACCGCTAACGCCACCATTGCCACCGAATATAAGTGTGTAAACATTTCCGTTATAAGTTGCTTCAAAAGCAGGTGTATCGTCTACACTTTCTATTTTAAATGAAATTGTTAGACTAACACCACTTTCTAGCGTGATAACCACTTTGTATGTGCCTGCACCTAAATCGGTTGGTCTTAAATATGTGGTTGTATCACTATAAACTTCTTGTTCTTCGCTATCATAAATAACTGCACTAGACACATTGCCATTGCAATCAAACCAGATTGAGATTCGTTCGGTTGAATTAATTTCGTCTATGGTAATAAGACCGTTTTCATCCATACAGAAGGTTCTATAGCCGTTGTTGCCCTCGATGCTGAACTCTCTTAAATTAATTAAACTTTGGGTTGTGTCTACAACATTAAATATAACAAGAGTTGTAACATTTGTTGCAGTTGATTTTACTGTAACTGTAAACAGTTGAGCATCCGCATTGTACTCGCAAGACACAAACTCGTAACCATCAACCATATCAAATTGAATGGTTTCTAGTAGGTCTTTTAGGTTAGAAACCGCACCATTTACACGAATAACAAGGTCATATAAATCATTTACAGAAACTTCGTTTACATTTTCTTTACTACTATCAAGATACATTGAATTTATATATGGGTTTTGTTCACCATAAAATTCTATATCAAGTTCTGACTCAAATGAGCCTCTGCTTTCATCATAGTAATAAAATCTTACTGACTTTGTAGACCCAGCCAATCTTAATTGGTTAGTATTTAAAATCATTCTAGGCGTTGTGATTTTGCCTGAAATATCAAAAACTTCGTAAGCAAAAATACCACTGCTAAGGTCCGCTGACTTAAGCTCAACTAAAATTTCATTTGTGGTCATTCTGTCTATATCAATATTTTGATTTTCATTTCTAAATTCTAAGTTTAATACATTGCCATTTATGGTAACTTCACTTAAATTTGAAGGCACTTTAACGTTTAAAGGTATCTGAACAACGCTAGCCCCAGTTGAATCATCAATAATATCAATATAGCAAGTGTCTGTTATTGTTATAGTGTTTACTTTTTCACTATTTATTTTAACTGTATAACCATCTTCTGCGGTTACTTCAATAGTGTCACCAGAATACAACGCATCTCCAGTGTAATTTTCACCATTAACTTTAACAGAGTTGATATGGTTATCTTCTTTTACATAAATATAGTAACTATCTAATTGTTCATTGTCTTGAACCATTATAATTATGGTTATTGGAGTAAGACCGTTATTAGGAACATTGCCATAAATGTCACGGGTAAGAGTTTTTCCATATAATCCTTCAATAGCGAACCAAATTAAAATTGATTCTTTTTCAGGTTGTATAATAATACTGTAACCGCCGTATGGGGCTAATACCAAAGTTGTTTTGTTATTTTCGTCGAAGGTTAATTCTTCACCATTATTTAGTTACTTTAGTATTTGTTGGGCTTGTGCCATTTATAAATTCACATGAATAACTTTGCCCATTAAAATTAATTTCAAAAGTATTGTATACTCGTTCTTCAAAAAAGTTAACATAAATTAGTAAATTTTTTTAAGATTTTGTTTTCTCTTTTTCAGGGAATAAGTATATTATAAATTATAAAAAGTTTTCCAAGTAAAAAAAAGAAGAGGTCAAAAAACCTCTTGAAAATATATTTACTTACTACTCGTAAATAAATTCAACTGTATGGCTAGGAGCGTCTTTAGTAATTTCAATAGCTACTTTATTGTTAGTAACTTCTACTTTGTTACCATCTACTAAACATTCTTTGAATGCACCAGCATTTTTAAATTGTTTTACTTCATACTCAAATTCATCTATTGTTAGATTTTTATAAACAGCTTTTTCTAGCAATTTACCATCAGCAGTCTTATGGATAACTGTTACAGTACCAATTAATTCTTCTCTGTTATTGATATATCTTAATACTTCATCCATTAACTTATCTGCTTCAGCTAATTTAACATTAACAGCTGTCTTATTTTCATCTTTAACTGTATATTTAAATTCAACAACAATTTCTTTGTTATCTTTGTCGAATGTATAAGCTTTCTTTGATTGTTCACCAGCTATTAAGATGTAATTATCTTTACTTATATCTGGAGCTGTTACTTCATAATGACCAGGTTCAGTTAATTCAGTACTTTGTTCAAAGATTGTTTCATTATCTTCGTTAATACCTCTTAAAGTAAATTTACCTTTTAATTCTTCTGGTTTTGGAGCATCAGGTTTAGTGCTTGGAATATTCTTTGTATATTCAACAGAAATTACAGTTGTTTGATTTTTAACAACTGTTACTTCTACTACTGAATTATCTTTTGGAGTAAATCCTTCTATATCTTCTGGTGTATATCTATAAATTGAACCAGCCTTTAAATGTTCATATAATCCTACATTTTTTACTTCTTTACCACTTTCATTTATACAAACTGCTTCAACTTGAATGTTGCCAAAAGCTTGTGTATATAAGAAAGTTCCTTCAACTTGTGGACATTCTTCAGAAACAGTTAATTCCATTTCATTAGAACCAAAAACGTCATATTCTGGTAAATCTAAAGCTGTAGCTTTCATAGAAGTAAATCCATTCTTAAGTGGTTCACTATTTTCTTCGTTCAATACTTTAGTATAAGGTTCACCAGTTTCTGGATTAATTATATCTTTTCTACTACCTTCAACTTCTTTTCCATTTTCATCTAATTCGATAGATTGATACTTAATAGTAATTTGTTTAGGTACTTTAACAGCTTCTTTAATATAATTAAATTCACAAGTTACAACTAAATTTTCTTTAGTTACTTCTACTGTTTGTTCATTAACACCACATTTATAACCTTCAATTTCGATAGGAGCATAAGTATATTCGCCCACCTTTAAGTCATTATGAATGTCTGCTTCACCAATTTCTTTACCATCACATAAATATTTAACTGTAACAGTACCTCTATCTGCATAGAAAGTTTCTTTAAATGCTTGTTTTAATTTATTTAAAAGTTCTTTCATCTTCTCAATGATAGATTCAGCTAATTTAATTATTGGATTAGCATCTTCTCTACTCATTTCAGACTTAATCTTAGTTTGGTCCACATCTTTAAGGTCTAAATAAACATTTGTTAATTCCTTAGCTGCTTCATCTTCTGCCTTACTATAAGGAGTTTCTTCTGGTGCAGTATAGTCTGGAGTTGATTCAGTAGCACCTGGTTTTTGAGTTATAATTGGATCAAGATTTGGTACTTCTTCAGTAGTGTTATTTTCTTCTTTATTGTCTGGAGTTTTTTCTGGTGCAACGTAGTCTGGATTATCACCAGGAGTAGTATTTGTGTCTTTAGGAGTAACTGTAGAGTTATTATCATCGTAACCAGGAATAATATCTGGAGTAACTTCTGTTTCAGTCTCATCTGGAGCTGATTCAGTAGTATTTTGATCTTTATGCATTATAATTGGGTCAACGGTTGCAGATGCAGTTATTCCCATAGAAGTTGCTAACATGCTACCAATTAGTATTGCACTTAAGGTTTTTCTAAACAACATATTTCACCTTCTTAAAAATTCTCATTCATTTTTTAAATACGTTTTATAAACTTTACTATCCTTTCAAGATCATCTTTATTTATACATGATAATAGGTACAAGCCAAAGACCTGTACCTTTTATATCATATTTCTTTTATAAATTCTACTATTCTATTAAGATCCTCTTTATTTTCATTTTTAAATTTATAATCATACATATCTTTATTCTTTTCTATAGCATTGCGATCGTCTTCAAATCTTGTAAGTATTTCTTCATCTGTAATAGAAGGTTGACGTTCTTTAATTCTCTTCATTCTTAATTCGTTATTGCATTCTATATAGATTGAAACAATATTGTCAATTCCTACATAGTTCTTCATTTTTTCATAGCCATCATGATCTAAAATCACAATATATTTTTCATCACTATCCAAGTCAATTGAATCTTTTAAAACACCATAATAAGCAAGTTTACCATCAACAATCCTTTTTCTATACTCTATAAGAGCATCTTTCTTAATATAGTTCTCTATTAATTCATTGTTGCAGAATATATATTCATGGCCACACTCTGTGTCTCTCATTTTTCTACTTGTAACAGAAACTATAGGTTCACAAAAATCTATGCACTTATTTAATATAGTATCTTTACCAGAAGCTGCAGAGCCTATCAAACACACCACTCTTGCCATTTTAAAAACCTCCATATATATTTTTATTAATTAATATTTAACCTCGTAGAAACCATTCTAGTAAAAAGAAAGAAGAGGTTGATTACACCTCTTCAGTTCCAATACAAATTTCTTCGGCAACTATTTTTAACATTTGCTCTTTTGTATACCCTTTACTGTGATACATATAAGCAAATTTACCTTCATTTTCAATTATCTCAATTTTACCATCTGAAGCAAGTCTTTTTAATATACAATCTTTACAATATCCGGATCCTTGGTAAATATACATAGTTCCATCAATTGGATTAAAACATCCTCTACAAAAAACCATATTTTTTCTCCTTTTTTCAAATTGAATGTATACTATCTGTGATTTTCTTTAAAGTATTCAAATAGCTGAAGTAAATGTTTAAATCTGGATTAGAAGTGACTAAATCACTCCCATAATCTAAGAATTTATTTAAAAGTACAATCATTCTATACTTCTTAGATTGAGTTTGTTTTTCAAATTCACCTTTTAAAAGTTTTCTAAATAGGTAGCATTCTTTAGCAAATGTATTGCGACTCATTGAAGAATTTCTTTCAACTCTATTTAAGAAATCATTTGTTAAAGCTTCTTCATAAGCATTATCTTCAGGCATATTATTAAGCAAAATATTTAAATGACTTAAAAATTTAAACTTATCTTCTCCTCTTAAATGTCTACCATGGGCAATAAATAGAATTAAAGCACCTAATGCTTTCTTTCTATCCTCTTCATCCATTGTTTCATACTTTTTAATCTCAAGCATTTTTAAAGCATCTGTTTCATTATTGGTATTTAATTTTAATGCACAATTAATCGTTTCAAGTCTTTTTTCAAAACCATTTCGTAACTTCTCTTTAAGTTCAATACTTCTTTTATTTGTTAATAACATATTCAATCCCTCCATCACTTTTATAATTTTATTATATACAATTTTCTCTAATTGTAAACAGTAAATATTAAAGTTTTTCGATTTCGGAATCGATCTGGCCGAGTCTATGATTCAACACCTCTAAGTTCTTTTTAGCATTTTTTAAAACGATTTCTAATCGTTCAATGTTCATTTTTTCATTCTCAATTGCGTTCTCTAATGTGTTTTTGCAAACTCCTGTAAAAACATCTTTATTATACTCAGTAAAGCATCTATCTTCTAATTTCATAATACAAGTTGCGTCAACATGATCAGCTATTCTAATTTTACAAGTTTCTTTATTTGCAATAGAAAAATATCTCATTTTTCCATAGTAGTTATCAATATATTCTTTAATTTTGTAAAAAACAGCATAATCGAAGCTGTTGTCAGTTCCTGCCAATTTTTCAGCAACTTCAAAGCTTGTTCTATCTAATACATTAACTTCTTTACCAACTAAATTTTCTTTACCTATTAAATTCATATAATTCTCTTCAGCAAAAATTATATTTGCTTTTTTAAATTTTTCACTTTTAACAAATTTATCTAATTTAAAAGTTTTTATTCCTACATTAACAAAATCAAAATTTATATAATTTAAAAAGTTACCTCTTATAAATTCATCTTTAATAAGAGTAACCAACCATTTTTCTTCTTGGTTTTCCTTGTTGAAAAAATAAATAAAATTTAAATCTGATTTTTTAAGTGGCCTTTTAGTTTTGTCTTCCATACCATTGACCTCCTCTTGATTATAATTTAATTATACATTATAGCATCGAAAAAGTAAATAGTAATTTGAAAATAGCATGGCATTTCCTGGTATAAGCTGAAAATATATGCCTTTCAATGCCATACTTTTATATAAATCTATTAAAGTTCGTCAATTTCGGAATCAATTTTGCCAAGTCTATCTTTCAATTCTTTTAAATTTTTTTCTGCGTCTTCTAAAGCTATTTTTAAACGTTTCATATTTAATTCTTCTTTGTCAATTGATTTTTCAATAGTATTTTTACATTTTTGTTTAAATTCTTCTTTATTGTTTTCGGCAAAATAGCGGCTTTCCATTTTCATAACGTAAATTGCTTCAATATCTTTAGTTACGCTTATATTACATTTACTTATGTTAGCAATTTGAAAACATTTGATTTTTCCATAGTAGTTGTTGATATACTCTTTGACTTTATTGAAAACGTTACGATAAAAACTGTTTGAAGTACCAGCTAATTTTTCAGCCACTTCAAAACTTTCTCTATCTAATACATTAACTTCTTTACCAACTAAATTGTTTTCATCTATTAAATTAACGTATGCTTTTTCAATGAAAATTATATTTGCATTTTGAAACGTTTCACTCTTAATAAATTCGTCTAACTTTAAAGTTTTTGACCTTATATTAATAAAGCTAAAATTAACATAATTAAGAAAATGGCCTTTAGTAATCTCACCTTTAATAAACTCAGCTAACCATTTTTCTTTTCTATTTTCCTTATTAAAAAAGTAAATAAAATTTAAATCTGATTTTTTAAGCGGTCGTTTAGTTTTTCTTTCCATACTATCAACCTCCTTTTTGATTGTAATTTAATTAGAGTTCATCGATTTCAGAATCGATCTGATTAAATCTATCTTTTAACATTTTTAACTTCTTTCTTGAGTCTTCTAAAGCCATTTCTAAACGTTTCATATTTAATTCTTCCGTATCAATTGATTTTTCAATCGTATTTTTACAAATTCGTTTAAAATCATCTTTGTTGTTTTCAGTAAAATAGCGACTTTCCATTATCATAGCACAAGTTGCCTCAACATTTTCAGTTACGCTTATTTTACATTTATTTGTATTAGTAATTTTAAAACATTTGATTTTTCCATAATAGTTGTTAATGCACTCTTTAATTTTGCAGAAAACATTATCGTAAAAACTATTTGAAGTTCCTGCTAATCTTTCAGCAACTTCAAAACTCTCTCTATCTAATATATTGATTTCTTTACCAACTAAATTTTCATTTTCTATTAAATCAGCATAATCTTGTTCAATAAAGATTATATTTGCATTTTTAAATTTTTCACTTTTACAAAATTCATTCATTTTAAACTTTAATGAATCTGCATCAACAAAATGGAAATTAAAGTAATGATTATAGTTAATCAAGATAAGTTTGTCTCTAACAAAACCGGCTAGATATTTAGACTCTGCGTCCTTCTTATTAAAAAAGTAAAGGAAACTTAAATTTGATTTTTTAAGTGGTCGTTTAATTTTGTCTTCCATGTCAATAACCTCCTTTAATTATAATTTAATTATATATTATAGTATTGAAAAAATAAATAGTAATTTAAAAACAAGGCCTTGTTCACAAAGAAATTTAAACTAATGACTCGGGGAATAAGTCATTTTTATTTGTTTTAACAGAAATGGGGAAAGGTTTCTACTAAAACAAACTAATTAAAATTATTTAAAATTAACTATTTTCTGTTCTTTTTTCTTCTAAAAATATTAATTGGAATAAAAGTATCTATTATCTGAATAATCAACACTACAATTAAACACACAAGAGTAGCAACTAAAGCAATCGCAATCATTTGAGCAAAACTTAATTTTTTACTTTTACCATCATTATTTTCTTTCTCTTCCTCTTCTCCATCTCCTACAAAAGTTAATTCTCCATTAGAAATTGTACCATTTTTAACATTTGCACCGCTTTTTTGTTCTTCTTTTTCTTCTACCTTAGAATTATCTTTCTTAAAAACTATACCATCTTCTTCAACTGTCTCCACAGAATTATTCTCTTCAACTTCAGGAGTATTATTTTCTACACCACTATTATCTATATTAGTATTACTTTCAGTAACCTCAGAATTGGTCTCAGTACCATCTGCAATATTCTCTTGATTTTCAACTGATTTATTTTCCTCTTCTACCGGCTTTTCTTCTTCCACTGGTTTTGCCTCTTCAACTGGTTGTTCTACCACATCATCAGTTACTACAGTTAAAACTTGACCTGGATAAATTTCACTAGGATCCGCAACAATTGTATTATTAGCATCATATATTTTACCAAATTGTGTACCATCACCAAGTAATTCTTCTGCAATATCCCAAAGATTATCGCCATCAACAACTGTATAGTTAATTACTTCTGCATTAGCAGTGGCGGTATTAACAAATAAAGTACCAAATATAATGACAAATATTAAAGCAAGTGTACCAAATAGTTTTTTCATAAACTCAACCTCCAAAAAAATATATTCCTATAAACCGTTTCCCCTCCAGTTTATAGTTTTATTATATTCCATTTCGGTTCAAGTGTTAATAGTAATTTGAAAAAAGCAAGAAAAAAAAGCAGGAAAAAATTCCTACCTTTTTAATAAATATATAAATATTAAATTTTTCAAAGGCATTGCACTGACGTACTAGGATCTTCTAACAGCCTTTCTTACACTAATCATCTGTCCTTTCCACCTATCCGTACATCTTTATACAAAATTTTACAAAATAATCCAAAATTAACTAACAATTTCGGTTTGTAAAACCAAAAAACTAATATTTTCATAACCAGCGTATCACCACAGGGTAAATGTAATAATTTTACAAATTATTACAAATAGTTTTCTTTGATCCCTAATTTTTTAAAACCGACACCCTATCCACATATTTTTCCAAAACCGTCAAAAGTTTTGGACAGGAAACAATAGTGCGCCAAACCTATCCCAATAGGCTATTTTAACTATTACCAACCTGAATTCAGTAAAATTTAAAAACTAACACATGAATCTATATCAGATCTGTATTAGGAGTTCTATTCAATTATATAGACAGTTAGTTCATCTATACAATTGAGGTACATATAGAGGGTTAATCTAATATTAATTTTTTTACCATCGCGATTTTATAATTTGAAAATCAATTCGTAGATTTAACTTAGATACGAAAATTTATATAAAAATAAATAATCTATATCTTCATAAATGTACGAAAGCTGACCAAATTAAAAATTGCAATAAAATTTAATTTCACTATTTTACTTTACTTTACCAAAGTTTTAATCAACTTATTACTATTAGAATCGTAAATATTGGTAGTTAACTTACCATTATCTGCCTTACTAATACTATAAGTATTCTTAAGACTGTTGAAAGATACCTTACAAACACCACTAGTTACATAAGCGTATTTCTTATCAATTCGTCCTTCTTTTTCCTTCTTAATTACGTCAATTCTAAATAGTCTTCTATTCAAAAAGGTAATCTTTAGTAAATCCTTTGGATTCTTACTGCTCTTCAAATAAAAGTTTTCAAAATGCTTTTTATCCTTCTTATTATAAAAGGCGTCATAAACATTGTACTCATCTAATGTTTTTCCTAAATAAACTCTAACTGCTTGTTTTGCCTGTCCATAGTAAAATAAATTCTCAAAGTTTTCCATTACCTTACTCTCAGGTGACTTATTCTTGGTTGTCTTATTTACAACCTCTTCATTTTTAATTACTTGTTCTGTCTTGTTAACTGTTTCCATTATAAAACCTCCAATAATCAACTTCCTTTTTTATAGTTTAATTATATACTAATTTTTGAATTTTGTAAACATCAATTTTAATTTTTTTCAAATTGTTTTATCACTTCTATTTGAAATTCATTGCAATTTCTTCCATCAATACAATAGATAGCATCTGAAACTCTTTGTTCGTTGTTATATATGATTATTGCAGGACCATCTTCTCTATGGAGTTTATTTTCTTTATACCATTTTTGTTGTTTTAATTTTCCATATATATATTCTTTGCAAGATTTATCTATCGTATGCTTGTAAAAACAGCTAGAATTACTAGCATTAAGAGTTTTATAAAATCCATAATCAATATAACGATGTTTTTTACCACATGTTGACGTTACTTTGACATAAGTATAATCTTCATAACGACTTAATATATGAATCTGTTTTTCTTCAAAAAAACCATAAACGTCATATCTAAAATAGCTTGGAACGTTTTTAAATCTCACAAGCTTATCTTGCTTACTGTTCATTATATAGTATTCTACAACTTCGTTTTTTTCTCTTACTAAAAGAACTTTATTATCTTTTTCATATCTTTCGTACTTATAACGATAACCATCACTATAGCTAGTAACATAATTAAATTGTTTTAATTTAGGAAATCGTCTAAAAACATCTTTAATTTTCATATTCATCATCACCTTTTTTAGTTGCATTGAATACAGCAATTTTTAAAGGATCTTCACAAAGCTTTCCATCAAAATAATAGAATTTATTGATTAACTTACCTTCCGCATCATAGGCAATCACAGCGGGCCCTTCAGTGTTGCCATAAGGTGCACTATCCTTAGGCTTTAATTTGTTATAAAGAAAAAACCCAGTTCCTTCACAATAATATATATTATTACTATAAGTGATCACTTTACCATACTGTGAAACACTTTCTATAATATATTTACTTACATTTTGATTTTCATTTAAAGAAATTTTAATTGTTTCTCCTGTGGTACTATAAACAGTTCTCATTCCGAAAATACCATAATTGACTTTCTCTGCAAACTCTAAATCAATTATTTTTTGAAAACTAATTTCACATACCGTAGGGTTAATTTTTAAAATATCTTTTAATGGCATTTTTTTTCGACAAAATAATTTTATTCCAATATTAGCTACATATGGATCATTTTTTAATATGATTTCATTTTTTGAACTAATAAAAGTTATTTCGAAGTCTTTTAGTTCTTCTTCATATGTTTCTAAGAACTCTTTCAATCTCATACAATCAACCTCCTTTGTATAAAATAAGTTTGTTATGTAACAACATGGTAAAGACTAAAGATTAATACTTTACCATATCATGTTTTTATATGTGAAGGTGACAATTATTTACCACCATTATTTATCAACTCTTCTATTTTCTTATGAACTAAATGGCTAACTATAAAAGTTACTACGATTAAAACATTTACTATTTGACCTAAAACAAAGAATAAATTAACAACACTAGCACTTTCAAATACCCAAACTCCCATCAAAATACCAAGTGTACAAACTAACAATAATTTAATTAACCTACCTAAAATCACATGGAAAAAATTCTTTTTCATAAACTCCATCCCCTTAACCTTTATTATATTTATATTATATATTAATTGTATCGAGATGTAAATAGTAATTTTAAAAAGTATAATATATTAAAAAAGAAATTAGGTCTTTACTATTGTTTATATATAATAAATTAAAAAGAAGAGGCTTTTACCTCTTCCGCAATCCTAGTTTTTCAATTGCTAAATACACTAGAACCTCTTCTAAATCATTGAAGGATCTTATAGGTATATTAATACCAACAGTTTTTTAAACCCTTAGAAAGTCCTCTTATGGTTTTAAAATACATTCTATATATTCTAATCTCTAATAAACTAGTAATCTTCTTTACTTTTATAAACTTCAAATTGAAGATCGTCTAAGATTTTTCCATTTATAAAATGTGCTTTAGTTATACTTCCATCTGAATGGAAAATCATTTCTGCGTAATTATATGGGTTGTGCAAATAGCACCCTTTGTTTCCTAAAATTAACATGCCATTGATACATAAATGATATGTGGCAGAATCAGAAAACCCTTCATAATTCATCATATATTGATTATTTTTTTTATCCTTTACCAATATAGAAAAGTTTTCAGATCTATAGTTTGGGATCTGTTCAAAACATTCACTGATCTCTTCTAATGTGCCAAAAGGTACTAATTCTGCTCTGTTATCACTTATAATTAATAAAATTTTCTCATCGAAAATTGTATATGTTTTATTACAACTGCTGTATGTTCTCAACTCTTTAAAATTTTCGTTTATTAAACAGTATTTATCTTTAATGTTATTCAAAAACATCTTTGGTATATATTTTTTCACCGAATTCATAAAACATATCATTACCTTTCATAATTAAATAAAGAAAGTAACTACAATCAAAGCTAATAGGATAAAGCAAGCAATTATCAAAGCAATATTTAGTTTCTTATTTTCAAACAAATTATCTACAACAGTACAAACGATATAAGTAATTACAAATAAAATCGAACAAATAGTACATGCCACAGCACCACCATCTATTAAACAGTTAATTACAATCGAATAAACAATGATTAATAGAAACAAAGTAACAAGATCAATATTTTTTATTTTATTCTTATTCTTATTCATTTTTTAACCTTCCTTACGTCTAATATATTACAATCAACGTTATCAATAGCTTTTGCAATTTCAAAAGCGAATTCATTATAAGTTTTTCCATTCAGTTTATAGGTTTTTCTAATTACCTCGTCTAAAAACGGATTATATATTATATAGGCGAATCCGTATGGATTGTGTAGTAAATAGTTATCAAATGGATCGCCTTTTTCTACTAATAAACTTATATTTAGTTTCCTTAGATAGCTTAATTCATAATCGTATATTTCCAATAAGTATTCATCATCATTTTTATCTTTAATGTAGAACATTACTTGAAAATCAATTTCTCTTATGATATCTTCCAAATGCTGGCTAAAATACTCTAACGTACCAAATTTCATTACTACTATTCTAGCGCTGTAAGATTCGATCACAATTACTTTTTCATCAAAAACAGTATACTCATTTCCTAAATTAGAAAAGCTTCTGATATCTTCAAATTCATAATTAGTAAGTTCATTTTCTTCTAAATCATTCTCTTTGAAATATTCTTTAACTTTCAAAGATAAACCTCCTTTTTGATTTTCATTAGTTAATCTTAAAATTTAAATAGTGAGTAATTAATTTGGTAACCTTTTTCAATTATACATTAATTATATACCAAATTCTTCAAAAAGTAAACAGTAAAAAAGAGTGGTATTTAATTACCACTCCACTTTTTTATACCCTCGGGTCATATTTAACGTAGTTCCTAAATTTACCTGGTTTTTTATCAGAATTAATAATGAATAGGGAAGGGAAAGGATAATCGTCATCACCAAGGTCGTCATAAGAACCATCATAAGCATCTGTGAACATTATCATACCACTCATGTCCCATTCTCCGGACTCTTGTTTTTCTTTGCAGTAATCTAATGCTCTAACCATTCGAGTACCACCACCACCAACTGGTCTGCATTCAGTAATATCTGCAATATCATCAAATTCATATACTGCTCTTACATCTGTGTCACAGAATAAAACGTATCCATTAACTTGTCCTGCCAATTGGTCAGCAATACCAACACATTCAGAGAAGAAATTTGTTAAATCAGAATCACTATAACTACCAGAAGTATCACAAACAATTACCAAATCTTTAACTAAATTAGAATCTATATTGAAATCGGGTAACACAACATCACATCCAAATGATTCTATTAAACCATTATATCTTTTTGCTGGTGGACAATAATTTTCATCATAAGCGCAAGTAGAAGCAAACTCAACTAACAACTCTTTCCAATTTAATTTTGGATTTGTTAATGAACCAATAATTCTTTGAATTGAACCAGGAACTGAGCCAGGATCCTTAGCAGATGCAACTTCAGCAGCTGAAATCATTTTTTCTTGCCAATCTTTTGCTTTTTTATCTGCATCTTGTTGAGTTTCTGCATTTTCCCACATACTATGATCGTCTATAGTTTGTCGACCATTTCCATTACCATTTTTGTTCTTACCTTTTTGATCACCTTGACCCTTTCCATTTCCATTACCATTCTTATTATTTTGACCTTGTTTACCTTGGCCACCTTGTTGACCATTTCCCATATTACTACTTGGTTGGTCTGGCAATAAGTCATATATTTCTTCAGCTGGCTTGTCATTAAATTTTGGATCGTATAAAGCACCTTCAATAAATTTAAAATCTGAAGTATTGTCATATTGCTTTAATAAACTATGAATTGCCATATCAGCAGCAATATTGAATTTTTCATGGTTTCTTGAACCTCTTCTCCAAAGATGTCCTAATGCACAGTGCATAACTTCATGAGCAATTAAGAAAGCAATTTCTCCATCAGATAGACCTCCAATGAAATCCTTATTATAATAAAAATCTTTACCATCTGTAGCAGCTGTTTGAATTTGATTATTTTCAATTAATTTAAAGTTAAGAGCCAAAGTACCAAAAAATGGGAATTTCATTAAAAGTTGGATTCTGCTTCTAATTAATTTGTCCATAATTACAGGATCGTAATTTTCTTTTGCCATATATCAATCACCTCATACTTTTATTTGAAACTTTTAAGGTAAGTTCCTTAACCTTTATTATAATTATATTATATACTATTTTTACTCTTTTGTAAATAGTAATTTGAACTTTTAAATTATTCCTTAAAATCTTTTGTTCTTGTTTTTCCTTATCTTTTATTATATTTATATTATACACTAATTTAGATGATTTGTAAATAGTAATTTGAAAATTAAGCTTGCATAGCTTTTAAAACTTCTATTTCAAATTCATTTAATTTTTTATCTAAAAAATAAAATTCAGACTTAACTATTTTGTGGTTGTCAAAAACAACTAATGCTGGTCCATATGGATTACTAAGCATATAGTTATCAGTTTTCTTATATACTTTTAGAGTTGATTTTCCTTTTGCACCATATGCGTTACTGATGAATTGAACTATATAGATTTCGTCATTCTTGTCTACCATTTCAACTTTAAAAAAGTCATAGTAAAACATATTTACAACTTTATCGATTTTTTCGCTAAACTCTTCTAGTCTGCAAAAATCAAGTAACTTATAAACATTATCACGTATTTTCTTTAAAACAAATTTCTCATCAAAAATTATATATTCATTCGAATAAGACTGGTTTGATTTTCTTATGTTGTCAAATTCATAATTAATTCCCTTAAGGCTTTCATTCATAAGAAGAAAATTATGGTTACCTACATACTCTTTAATAGTCATCTTAGGATCCTCCTTTCAAACTCTTATTGCTTTCAAAACTTCTATTTCAAACTCATTCAATTTTTTACCTAGCAAATAGAACTCAGTTTCAATTACTTTATTATTACTATAACGAACAAGTGCTGGACCATAAGGATTGCTAGCTATCCAATTTCCATCAATTTCTTCGTAAATCCATAGAATTGATTTTGATTTATTATTGCTACTGCATTTATTTCTCATGAATTGAACTGTATAGCTTTTATCGTTATTATCTAATATTTCAATTTTAAAAAGATCACCACAAAACATCTTTGTAATCTTATCAATGTGTTTACTAAACTCTTCCAGCCTACAAAACTCAAGTAATTTGTAAGTTTGATTGTGCATTCTCTTTAGAAGAAATTTTTCATCAAAGATAGTGTACTCATTCAAATAAGTGATATTTGATTTTCTCATATTTTTGAATTCGTAACTAACTCCTTCATGTTTAGCATTCATAAGAAGGAAATTATTATTGCTTATATAATCTTTAATAGTCATATTAAGATCCTCCTTTCAAACCCTTGTAGCTTTTAAAACTTCTATTTCAAACTCACTTAATTGTTTACCCGACAAATAGAACTCAGTTTTGACTACTTCATAGTTTTTGAAACGGACAAATGCTGGTCCATATGGATTGCTAAGTATATAGTTCACGCCACGTTTTTCGTAAATTTTTAGAGTTGATTTTTCACTTGTACGATATTTACTATGGACAAATTGAACAATATAGCTCTTATCGTTTTTATCTAGCATTTCAATTTCAAAAAAGTCATAGTAAAATGCATCAAAAATTTTATCAATTTGCTCACTAAATTCTTCCAACCTACAAAAATCAAGCAACTTATAAAGATTACCACACATTTTCTTTAAAACAAATTTCTCATCAAAAATAATATATATACTTGAACATAGATGGTTTGACTGCCTTACATTTTCAAATTCATAATTGAGTCCTTTATGATTAATATTCATAAGGTGGAAATTATGATTACTGATATAGTTTTTAATAGTCATTTTAAAATTCCCTCCCTTCTTATAAGAATGATATAAGTTAAAACTTATACAATATGTACACAATGAGCATCTAAAATGCCCATCTAAAAAAGTACTATACCAACTATAAACAGAAAAATTATGACAATTACAAATGCAACGGTAAATATAGTTTCATTATCATCTGGTAGAAATTTTTTCAATACTACCGAAGTAATGAACTTTGCCATAAAGAACAAAAAGAAAAATGAAACAGCCATTACAAAACTTATTATAAAACAATAAAAAACACTTAATACAAAGATCATTAAATATCACCCTTTCTTCTATAAGGCTAAAAACTTATACTTTACTTGACACATTAAAAACCTACCTAAAAAACTATGCAAGCCACTAATATCAAGGCAACTAATGTCATTATGAATGCAATAACATTTATATTTTCCTTCCAATTTTTAGGTAGTAAATTTTCTAACAACAATGACGACTGATCCAGGTTAAAGACCTACACCTTTCTCATGAAATCGGTGCGAAATCTCTTCACTAAGTATACCTGCTAAGTATACCAGTACCAGTTTACCTAAAAAAGTATTCATCTAATAATACTCCCGTACTAAAAGATACCTTAAAATTTCTAAAAATGTAATTACAAATAAGTCAGACCAAGGAATACTTTTTATATTGGACGTTTAATACTCTATAGGTACCAAACGTAATGGTGTACACACCATTCGGGGACTCGTCATTGTCCCATTATACATATTATTAGCCTTAAGCTGAGAATAAACTACGTATTCGCTAATACTCTTTGCACTAGTTTTAGTGAATTTATACAAAATATTGTATGCGCCATTCACGTCGGCATTTATCAAAATGCCTTGGTTGGATCTAAACATTCCTCTAGAAATTCTTCTTTTCTTATTGTAAGCATTTTTGCCTACTATTTCACCATCTAAACAACTACATCCAGATGTATAAGATTCATTTACCATTATTACTTCAACACCTGCTTGTTTAGCCTTATATTTAATTAATTCTATTAGTTTAGCATGAGGAATTTTTACGAATAATTTAGCTTTATTTTCATTTTTAATTCCTTTAAAATTACCAATTACTATCTTAGAGCAATTATTTTTTAGAGCCAAATTTACTATCATTTTACTTGTTACATGTATATAATTGTTGCAGAAATTATTAAATTTTTTTCTAATTCTTTTAATTCTTTTGGTATCTTTAAAATATTTACTGTTTTTTAACCTTTTCATTTCCTTGGATGTCATTATAGAAATCTTCTTATTATAGTAAGATTGTTTACATTTTAAAACTTTACCGTCTATAATGTAAGTTTCTTTAGACCTATTAAAAACTATAGTAGCCAAATTATTTAAACCTAAATCAATTGCCATAGTATTTAAATATGGAAAAGGTATTTTTTCTTCTACTTCGTAAATGAAAATGAAGTACCAAATTTTTAGTTTCTTATCAAATGTAAACCTAATTTGCTGTATATTGGATAAGTTAAATTTTAAACCTATTTCACTAGGTATTTTAACATTCATCATGTTAAAATTTAAGCTTTTAATTCCGTACTTATTTTGCATTTTTTTAGAAAGTGAAAGTCTTAGATTTCCATCTTTCAACACTTTACTATATTGAGCTCCTTGTATTACACATTTAGTAAAAATTACTTCATTTTTATTTTTTTCTGTATGTTTAAAACCTGGTTGTTCTGGTTTACCAGTAAACTTTTCAGGATGTTTCTTATGCTCATCTCTAGCTGCAAAATATGATTTCCAGTTTTGTTCTAAAAGTTTTAAACAATGTTGATAATTATGAGATACTAAATATTGTGAATGAAAATTACTTTTATAATTCTTTTCATTAACTTTATAAGATTTATAATTAAAAGGTTTCATATCATAATTTACAATGTTATAAAGTTTAGTTGTGTGGTAAGAAAGCTCTTCTATAATTCTTAATTGAGTTTTATTAAAATCATAATAAAGTTTAAAAACTTGTTTCATTTTTTTCACCTCCTTTAATTTTATAATTTAATTATATACTATTTTCTTAATTTTGTAAATAGTAATTTTAATACTCTTTCTTTTTCTATATTGAAAAGAAGAGGTTTTTGTACCTCTTCTCATTTATCTTATAATATATATTTACTATATCTAGTTGCCCAAGCATTGAATGCCTTAGTCTTAATTACACTACCTTTAAGTGGTTTACCATTAGAATCCTTAGTTAAGATTGCGTCTTTCATAGTTAATGTAGAAATTTCAGCAGGCATCTTATCCTTTGCGAAAGTAATAATATTTTCCATTTCTTTTTGAGTTGCCTTCATCATTCTATTAACTATAGCACCAGCCAAAGCATATTGGATATCAGTTTCAGATGGACATTCTACATCTTTACCAGCAGCAATATCGTCAACATTTGGGATTCTTAAATAAGTTTCACAGAATCTCTTAAATTCTGAAGCAGCTCCAGCTCCAATTGCACCACTAATGCATTCATAAGCTTCATCAATACTACCAAAGATCTTTAACATTCTGTCTGCCATTGACCAAGACCTTGGTGTAGCGAAAGCATCTCCAGCAAATTTAGCATCAATCTTCATATTTAATAATGATGGCTTGAAGTTGATGAATGAGATTATTCTACTATCTATAGAATTTTCATAAGCCCATTCTTTCCAAGCATCAACATCACATTCAATATCAAAATGGATTAACCTATTTGCCAATGCAGCAGGCATCTTATAAACAACTGATTTATCTTGCATTCTATTACCAGCAGCCATTACAAAACAATTATCTGGTAATTGGTGTTCATTTAATTTTCTATCTAGAACTATTTGGTAAGCAGCGGCCATTAAACCAGGAGCACAAGAACTTAATTCATCTAAGAATAGAATATTTACAACGTCTGGAGATGGGTCCATTTGGAATATTTCTGGGATTAACCATTTTGCCTTTGTTCTAGTTTCATCTGGAACTGGAATACCTCTAAGGTCAGTTTGAGCAAATAGACTTAATCTAACATCATGAACATTAACTTTTTTACCAGTTGCTTTTGCAATGTTTTCTCCCATTTGAGCAATACCTTCAGATTTACCAACACCAGGTGAACTACAGAAATAGAAAGCCATTTTTTTCATTTCAGCAAATTCTGGAACTGCAATACTCCTTGTAATGTATTTTTCAACCTTTGCCAAAGCTTCATTAATTTTCATACACATACACTCCTTAAATTTTAATATTTGGAATTTGTTTTAAGGTAAATTCCTTAACCTTTATTATAGTTTAATTATACACCATCTTAAAGGATTTGTAAATAGTAATTTGAATTTTTTAAAATTATTATTTTCTTTTGTTTATTGGATTATAATTTAATTATAAACCATTTTCATTAATTTGTAAATAGTAATTTGAAAACTTTTTTAAATTTGTTTTTTATTTTTTTTCTTTTACTATAATTTAATTATAAACTATTTTAAGTAATTTGTAAATAGTAATTTGAATTATTACTTAAGGAAAACTTTTAAAAACTTCTTCCTTAACTATAATTATATTATATCATATATTCTGTCAAAAGTAAATAGTAATTTGAATTTTTAATTAAAGAAGATCTTTTAAAAACTTCTTCCTTAATTATAGTTATATTATATACTAGATTATACAAAAGGTTAATAGCAATTTGAATTTTTTCTTCTTTTTTTGTGAATAATAAATTAAAAAAGAAGAGGCTTTTACCTCTTCTTCATTCCAATTCTAAATTTAAAATGTTTACAGTACCACTAAACTCGTTTATATCTACATCCGAGATTGATAATATCTCATAATTTTTAGACATCTTAGCATAAACTTCTTGCTGTTGATTAGTTATATCAACTAATTCATTTAATTCCTTAATGTAAATTTCTGAAGCATTATTTTCTTTAAAATCATTTAAACATTTTTGAGATAATTTATTTAAATCTATTCCATTTTGACAATTAAATTTAATGACAACACTAATTGGATTATTTACTGTAATGTCAATTCCTAATGAATTAATATTATCATAAGATTTTGTTGTTGATTGCCAATCTCCGGTTTCTATTTTCTCTCGTATAGAATAAATTAAATCTTTACATTTAACATAAATTCCCATTTCATCTTTTTGTGTTTTAATATTTTCTATTAATTTTCTATCATTTAAATATAAAATTCTATATACTTCTCCATTATATATACAATCACGATCTATTGTATTGTATAATTCAATTAAATTACTTCCATCATTTGAAAAAACCAAATCGACTAAAGCTAGTTCAATGTCATAATTTAATTCACTATTTGCTTTCTTTCTTAATCTTTTCATAAATTCTCCTTTTTTATTTTATTATACACTAATTAAATAAAATAGTAAATAGAAAAAAAGAAGAGGTCCTTTTTTATTAAAGAACCTCGTTCATTTCTTCTTTTTTAATTAACTTCCTTATTCTAGTGATTAATTTTCTTTCATATTTATTTCCTACTTTTTTCATTACTGCTAATTGAAGTTCATCTTCTACTCGTTTTCCATCAACATAGTACAATTTTTTAGTTTTGTCTTTAGTAATTGAAATTTTAGCTGCGCCATAACGATTACTTATTATTCCTTTATTATACCATCTCATGTCGACAGATTTAAGCTTACCATTTTCGATTTCGAAATAATAGTCAGCTGGGTATTTTTCTCTATCTATCATTCCTTCATTATATATAAGTATTTCATTAACTCTTCCTGAGCGATATTGCACTTGTCTACTCTTTCTTCCATTTTTATAGTAAATTTTAAGTTCAACATTTCCATCAAGATCGTAATAAATAGAAGCTGGACCATCTTCTCTATAGAAAACTCCATCTTTATAATAGTTTTCAACACAAAGTGTTCCTTGTCTAGTATAAGAACGTTCTGCAGGTCCGTCTAATCTATGAGGTTCACCTTTTTTATTATAGAAAAATTCATTAAATTTTTTGTTAAATTTAAATATAATGTTATTTGGTCGAGGATTTTTGAATATCTTATATGCTGTTTTTAAATCAAATATACTAAGATCCTTTATTCTGTTAACACTAATTGGCTTAATAGCTTCATAGTATTCTAATAGTCGAATTCTTCCATGACTGTAGTATTCGATGAATTCCAAATATTTGCCTTCTATAGGACTGTCTATAAGTCTACATCTATACATAATTTGTTCACCATGGAAAATTTTCATAAAATAGCCATCTTGGTTAATCGGAGTATACATATTATTTGTTTTCTCAAAGTACATAATTGAATTGCTTTCCTGATTACAATATATTAAACAATATACATTGTCTTTATAACCGATATATATAGTATTTTCATGCATAGAATATTCATTAGAATCTACTTCAAAATTGAATTCGTTATCTTCAATGATTTTTTCAATATATAAATTTATCATATTATTTCTTTTTAATTTCCATATTTGTGTTGTTGTTTCCCACAATCTACAATCTTTTACATTACCCAAATCAAATCTTCCTTTCTTACATTCCTGCTTTTTTTGCCTCTTCTAATAGAAGTTTTGCTAACGCTTCATCGTCCGGTTCCATAGATTGAATAATTGCTTTTTCTAATTCTTCGCAATCTTTTCCATTCAACATATATTCTTTTCTTATAACGTCACCTTTTTCTAAGATTACTATTGCTGCATGAGTGTCGCAATGTAGAATTTTATTATTATAGTAAGAAAAACACATCAATTTATCATATTTTTCAATTTCAGCTGGACCATTTTTTCTATCTATTTTTCCATTCAAAAACCAACTAGCAGTCTGAATTTGACCATCTTCAAATCTTACTATTTTTGCCGGTAAATCATTATCTCTGTGGATTGCTCCATTTTTGTAGTAAATTTCTTCTACAACATTTCCATTTATGTCATATTTTAGATAACAAGGAAGATCTTCTTCTTCTCTAAAACATTCTCCATTTTGAAAATAGGCTTCTTTGAAAATATTACCATTATAATCATATTCAATATAAGCTGGTCCGTCTTCCCTATGAAGATCAAAACTCAAGCGAAGGTTATCAAATTTCAAAGAAGCCAAAGACGTTGGTTCTAAATCTAAAATTTTCATAGTTTTATAGTTGATTTTGTCATATTCTTCTTCAGCAATATTTCCATGGCTGTAAAATTTTATGAGTACAATGTTTCCTATAATAAAACTTTTAATCAATTCTCGTCTTTTATTGCTTTTAAAATACCAACCCGCATCTTTATAATTATTTAAAATATATTGGTTATCTGATTTTTTAAGAAAAAAACATTCAAATATAGGACCATAGACTTTAATTACACAAAAATTATCTTTGTTTTCTTTATGTTTGCCTAAAAAGACATTATGTTCTTTAGATTCGAAATTAAAATCATTTAAAACATCATTGTACATGACTATATCTATTAAATTAAGGGTCAATTTAAAACCTCCTTTAAAACTAATTATGTAGAAGAGGTAATTAACCCTCTTCAGCCATTTTTCTTAAATTATTGATTATTTGTTTTTCTACTTTACTTAAGTTGTTTTCCATGATTGCTACAGCAAGTTCATCTGTTACTAATTCATCATTATTGTAAAAATATAGAGTTAATTCTTTATTTATCAGCTCAAGTTCTGCCAATCCATTGATAGCTTCAGTCGCATACTCATTTCTATACCATCTCATATAGACATGTTTAATACTCCTATTATACTCAAAATGGACAGAGGTTGGAAAATTTCCAGTAGTGCCATTTCTAAATTTAATATAGACCATTTTTCCATTTGTGTTATAATTAATCATTTCAAGATTTGAATCATTAAACTTTTTCTTAACTGGTTTTCCATTTATATAGAATTGTATAGATATTGGACCTCCACTTTTATTAAAAAGTCTATTTCCTTTATACCACTCTAAACGTTCTGGTTTAAAATCGCTGTATAGACTAACCAAAGCTGGACCGTTATCTCTATTGTATCTACCCTGATTATCATAATAAGCCATTTTATAAACAAAACTATTTTTAAATTTATAAAAATTTGGTTTATCATTATTCATAACTCTAAATTGTTTTTTATGCAATAAAGCAAAATTACTAGCTTCATGGTAACTTAGATCATTAAATTGATTAATGCCATAACAACTAATATAGTCAACTTTACAATCATTATATGAAAAATGCTTTACATAGTCATCTTTGCCATCTTTAGCTATGACAAATCTATCGCTTATTAAATCTTCATTGTATATAATTATACTTTCGCCATTATAAGAGGTCAAATCATATCTAACATTATCATTTTGCTTATAAAAACCAATTTTAATCAAACTATAACCATTAATAGTAATGTGCTCTTGTATAAAACAACAAATGCCGTCTTTTTCTGCTGTGTAAATTTCATTAATTTTGGTAAAATTAAAATCTTCTAATTCATATATTCTTATGAGATTCTTTAATGATTCTGTCAAAATTCTCTGCCTCCTCATCTCTAATTCTTTCAATATTTCTAATTATCTTTTTTTCAACTTCATTCATATTGCTTTCCATTATAGCACATTTTAATTCATCTTCTGTTGGATTACCATTACTATCAGTAAAAGATAAATTAACTTTACCACTAATCAAATCGATTCTACTTAATCCTTCTTTGCAACCACCATCGTCTTTTACCCAACTTATACTAATTCTTTTAAATCCAAATGAATCTTTATCAATATTAAAATCATTTGGAAATTTTCCTCTACCATTTTCTTTCCACCTTATTGTGGTTATTTTGCCTTCTCTATCAAAAAGCATTGTTTTTAAATTTCTATATTTACCTTTACCAGAAAAAAAGTATTTTAATCTAGGATTACCCTCTAAATTATATTCTGTTACTGCTGGTCCATCTTCTCTATAGTAAGCGTCACCTTTGTACCAAAATTCTGCTTTTAATTCTCCATTTTGGCCAAAAACAATTACAGCTGGACCATCTTTTCTATCACAATATCCTTCAGGATTAACATAGATTTTAGATTTAAGTTTGCCTTTTTCAAATCTCAATTTGTTTGGTCGACCGTCTTTAAATAAGTGGTACTTGCAGTCGTTAAAAAGACTCAATTTTCTTAATCCTTCAATGTCTAGATAAATGTTCTCAAATACAGATATATCAAGATACTTTCTATTCATTTCATCACCAAAAACGTCAAAGCTACTAGTTATTGCATACGTTTCATTTTCTTCTTTAACTATTTTTGTTTTTTTACAAATACTGTGGTTGTAGTAAAAGTAGCAATACTCTTTATGATTAACTGCATCAAAACTTCCATTTTCATTTTTCTTTAAAAAATAAAATTCTTTCATATAAGCCCTGCAGATATTGTCATCTGTATTGATTATACAGTATATATCATCTTTCTCACTATATCCAATTCCATAATGCTTTTCATTATCAACTTTAAAATCAAAATTTTCTAATCCAAAGTTGTGAATCAGATTTTGAAAATTAGAATCGCCACAAAACATAAAATCAACTCCTTATAAATTTTTCTAAATCATTCACACTAGCATATTTGCGAAAACTATTAGTTTCATTATAGATTATATTGATTTTTAAAAAATCTTTCAAAGTAATTTTGTAGAAATTATTATCTGATAAGTAGTATACATCTTTATTATCTTCCAGTGCTAATTGTACTTCTTCGTAAACTCCTCTTCCAATTATTGCGTCTAAAGAAGAAAATACTACAACATCTGACATTTTAACGAAATGGTAACATTGATTCATGACAGCCTGTTCTGAGTTGTGTTGAGAAATCCATCCATTAGGGTTTATAATTAAAAAATTGGGAAACTTTTTTTCAATCAATTCAATTTCTTGTTTTTCTTCTTTTGTGTTGTATTTAAACATGTGATGCGCATAATATAATTTTTTAATATCAACCAAAAAATTACCTCCTAACAAATTGTTTCCTTTAATTAACTGTTTTATTGAA
>ENA-ORNF01000301-ORNF01000301.1-human-gut-metagenome-genome-assembly--contig:-NODE-301-length-51468-cov-32.351818_pt1 | contig 51468 bp, 50 predicted proteins | sample MGYA00242110_ERZ509012 | MGnify/ENA primary metagenome ERZ509012 (study PRJEB26280, sample SAMEA2338714) | human gut metagenome | biome: human gut; feature: human-associated habitat; material: faeces... | reverse complement strand
CATTCAGGGCTGAATTCAGAGGAGTGAATGATCTGAAGTTCTATCTTTATAGGGTTAAACAGTTGTTTGCATAAGAAATGCAGATTGTTAAAAACACAACAATATTATATGAGCCCTTTTCAGATTTTTTTTCATATTTGTTAAGTCTTTGCACCACGGCTCCGTTGAATGCGTTTATTAATAAAGTAGTAGTTGATTTATATAAATAAAAACGTGGAGCCAGTCCTGCTGCTCGTTCCACGATAGAAAGGCCTTCGCATTGCCCGACAAGTCGAAACGAGCAACGCCGAAAGCCCCACGTAGATGTGAATATATAGTAACCCCTCTTGCCTCACTATGAGAAAAGACACAATGAGCCAATGAGGGTGTATAGTATATAATACACCCCATGAGGCGTTCCCGTTGCTTTGTTCTTGACTTGTCGATGAGTTTGCGGAGTTCTTCTACCGTCAAAACCAAAGCGTACAGTTACGCCTTTATGTATATAAATGTTATGCTTCTCATCAAGCATTTGGAGCTTTCAGTAGAAGTAAACGATGCAAAATTAATGTTTTATTTTTAGAAATGGCGAGTAATGTGAAGATACATTTTCACATTACTCGCCATTTAATATAAATTAACTAATTGCTTGGTGGATACTAAGCTGCTTATTTTTTATGCAAAACATACAGCTTGGCTGTTTCACCCTCAGGCTCATTGCCGAGCGAGTCGGTCATAATTACGCTGCTGTTGTCCTTAACCTTGTAGAAGGTGTGCTCGCCGCTTGAGGGGCGAACAAGCATCAGTACGCTGTTGTCGAGAACCTCCAGCACGCCGTTTGCCTCGTCGTGACCATCCTTGCGGTCGATATAGTCCTGCTGCAGCTGATATGTGCTGTCGGCGTTGATAGTGAGCACGGTCTTGATGCCCGGGCAGTCGGCTGCAGGCAGTGTGCCCTCGTATGTGCCAGCAACGGCAGCGAGGTCTACGCTTTCGGCAGCTGTTGTGTCAGCCACGCTTGTCGAATCGGTGTTCGCTTCGTTCTGTGCGGTGTTCTTGCCATTGCAAGACACCATCAATGCTGCAGCCAAGAGTGCAGCGTACATAAGATTTCTTTTCATATCTTTTTTTGCTTATCATTATTTGTGGCGCAAAATTACGTATTTATAATCAGATACTATCTGTTGGTGTTTTTAAAAGTTCTAAAAAGATATTAGGGAATGGAAAATTCCCCAAGAGCCGACTCTTGCAGAAAATAGAGCAAGGCGAAAGAAATATACTTGCCATACCGTTGCTTACATATATAAATAAGGCGTAAATAACTAAAAAGCAACATTATTCACAAATAAAAAAGTTAGCATTATGGCAACAGTAAAAGTAAAGTTCCGTGCATCCTCGGTGCCAGGAAAGGAAGGCACATTGTATTATCACCTCATCCATCAGCGCAGTCTGCGCTGGATTAGTACCGACTATCATGTCTTTCCAGAGGAGTGGAACGACAAGAAGTCGGCTATCATTGTTTCTAACCGCAACAACCGACAGGCACATCTACAGCTAATCCAGTCGCAGACAGATTGGGAGATTAAGCAGATGCAGCGTATCATCCGTGATAAGGATGCAGAGGGCATCTCTTATACTATTGACGACATAGCCAAGGAGATACAGCAACTGCCATCGAGCCAGAGCGTATTTACATTCTTCCGACAGCAGATAGTCAAGAAAGAACAAATGCAGTGCATCGGCACCAAGAGTAACTATGTCAGTGCTACCAACCGTTTCATGGAGTTTCGTGGTAATGAAGACCTTACCTTCTCACAAATGACAAGCGAGATGATGGAAATGTATCAGGCATGGCTATGGAACAGAGGTGTCGGACAAAATACCGTAGCGTTCTATCTGCGAACCCTCCGCACCCTCTACAACAAGGCGGTGGAAGCAGGGCAAGCTCCACCAAATGATATCTTTTCTCACGTGCAGACCGCTAACGTGAGAACTGCCAAACGTGCCATTACTGTCAAGGAAATTCGCAAGATAGAGAAATTGGACTTGCCAAGAGGTTTCTCCCTTGACAAGGCGCGAGACCTGTTTCTTATCAGTTTCTATCTGCGTGGAATGGCATTCGTAGATATGGCGTTTCTGAAGAAGACAGACTTGAAATGTAGTATGGTAAACTACAACCGTCGCAAGACCCACCAAAACCTCAATATTGAGTGGATGAAACCGATGCAAACCATCATCGACAAATATGCCGAGCAAACCAAGGACTCTCCTTATCTGCTACCCATCCTGACAGGCAAGGAATCCTCTCCATACACTGCATACCGCAAGGTGGAGCACAACACCAACTATAACCTGAAGAAAATTGGTGAGATGGTAGGCTTGAAGATACCGCTCACCACCTACGTGGCACGCCACACATGGGCAAGCATCGCCCTGCACATGAACATACCGATAGCCACCATCAGCGAGGGTATGGGGCACAACTCCTTCAAGACCACACAGATTTACTTACAGTCGTTAGACATGGCAACCATCAATGAAGCCAATGCACGGATTATAAGAAAAATCCGATTAAGCGAGTGCAATGAAAAATAGTTTTCAGATTGCTGAGCGTGAGGATTTTATCAAAGGATTTTAAAAGATTTGTAAATAAATGGTAGCATTTACACCATCCCGAAATGATGGGGGAAATGTTTAGCAAATTTCACGCTTTCTTCTTATAAAAGAGCGAACTCGCTACAAAAATACGAAAATTAGTTGGATTACATGTCAGATTTTATCATTTTCTGTTAGTCATTCTAAAAAAATCACGCAAATGTTTAGCAAATCTGCCTTGGATGATTTCTCCAAGTGGCAGATTTGCACTTGTTTCGGCTGTTTTTGCTCTTTTATAAGAAGAAAGTGTAACGAATGTAAAATACATATGCAAAATCTGTAATGTCTGATACTCATAAATGCGATTAAGATTATGCACGACAATAACAAATTGACTAGGCTTTCACAACCATCATGTATGGTTGTAGCTAATTACATAAAGTAGAGCAGAATTTATGAAACCGGATGGTACGAATTCTTTTTCTACAGCCGACGAGAAACGTGTTTCTCAAAAGGGCAACCACTTTACTGAGCCAGACGTAAAGACTGGTTCAGAGGTAAAGAAGTGTCTTCAATCGGACGGAACCACATGGTCGTATCTCTTTGTGCATCATAGCAAAGTGAAGGGCATGGAAGCGCAGTTGACCAAAGACGGTAGAACATATTTTGTGCATAAAACTATAAGGTATTTCAAGAGAATGGGCAAGCAGAAAGTGCAGCACAAAGAAATACCGACTGTCAGCGGACTTGTCTTCTTCCAAGGCTTTCCCGAAGAGATACAAACCTATCTTGACAAGAAATTCCCTCGCACTCATCTGTGCAAGAATTGTAGCACAGGCAAAGTGGCAGAAATTAAAGATTCACAGATGCGACCATTCATGCGTGTCAACGAGACTGAGCCTGAACGCATCCGTTTCCTGCTTAAACCATTTCATTACTATGCCCGCAACCGCATCCTGCTCCGTATCACCAGTGGAGAATTGGCAGGATTGGAAGGCTATGTCATCCGCATCAACCGAGATCGTCGTCTTGTGATGGATGTGGGTGGTATCAGTGTTACTATTGCAGGTGTCCATGCCGAGCACTTCGAGGAAGTGGAGCCAAACGGCACATCAATAACAGATACCAATCCATTCTACCAGCGTAATCTGCAAGAGCGAGAAGCCATCATCGACCGCTACTTTCACCCCGTGAAAACAGCTAATGAGGTCGCTGTCCAAGCCGAAAACATCGACTACCTGCGAGAATATGTGTTGGCAGAGTTGGCACAAAAACGCATGGACATCAACAAGGCATGGAATACCTATACCTTTATCATCAAGGAGATAGGCTACTACTATGCCCCATTTATCGAGCAATTCAAGGAACACCTCGACCCCATCATGCGTGAAGGAGGCAAGGTACTCCAAGAAATGGAACGGATTATCAAAAGTCCTTGTATCAGTCCTAACGACAAGACCAGATACGAAAATGACTATCAGGAGATATTGTCGCAATACGAATATCTGTTCTAAAAAGCAATATTATAGTTTCATTATATCACCCACCATTGCCATGACCAAGGACTTGTGGCGAAAGAGTATGGATGAGGTGAGTGAGGTGCTATAAAAAAAAGTAAATCACATGAAAGAAATAAAAGATACTATATATAATTCTGTAAAAAGAATACAGGAGGCAACCCCTGACCATCTGATTGGATTGTCAACAGGTTTTGAAAGACTTGATGAAGTTCTTGGTGGACTTGTTGAAGGTACTCTTGTCACGATAGGTGGACGAACTGGTATGGGCAAAACAGCTTTTGCCTTTAACTTGTTGAGAAATATCTCAATTGAAAATAATATACCTTCGCTATATATTTCATTAGAGAGTACAGAGCAGTTGTGTACTAATATGCTTATTGCATGTACGCTTAACGTTAAGTATAGAGGATTGCTTAGTGGGCAACTGGTTGTAGAAGAATGGGAAAAATTAGACAAGGGATTACCTAGAATAGTAAACGCACCAGTTTATCTGGATACAAAATCGACTTACACTATAGATGACATTTGTAAAACTGTTGAAGAAGCAGTACAAGAATATCAAGTGAAGGTCGTTTTCATCGACTATTTACAATTGATTTTTGCAAAAACAGGCTTCACAGAAAACAGATACCTGGAGTTGAACTATATAACGAGGAAATTAAAAGCCTTGGCAAAAGAGTTCAACATTACGATAGTGTTGCTTTCTCAGTTGAATAGAAATGCAGAGGGCGAAAAGCGTTTGGATCATCGACCAGTTTTGACAGACCTCAGAGATAGTGGAACTATTTGCGATGATAGTGATGTGGTTTGCTTTGTACATAGACCAGAATATTATCGTATCTACCAAGACGAAAAAGGTAATGACATGCGTAACAAAGCATTGATAATTGTTGCCAAAAATCGATTAGGTTACACTGGCGATGCTCTTATCTATACAAACATGCCAACTTTAACATTTTCTCATGATAATCCTTATACGGAGGATGATTTTAAAGGGGCTTTCCCAACAGATACATTAGCTTTTTGATGCATATAGAAAATGAGAAATAGAGTTTGGGGAAGTTTAAGTAATTTCGTGTTCAAGGCATACGTGATAGACACTATGATTATGCGTTATCAGAAATACGATAAACGCATAAATATTTGCTTGGCAATCGTTTCATCAAGTAGTATTGCCGCATGGACAGTATGGCATATATAGTACCTCAAATACGTGAGTTTGCTAACACTTATAGTCTAACAGCCAGTCCTGATGATGAAGTTTATTTTGGATATATGTCAAGTTATAACGCATACGTTGAAATCATGTCTGTTAAGAAAGTAATTGACGATGCAACTATGCGTAATAAGATATTTTTCTATAAACTTAACTTAGAATAAAGTTTGTAGATTATATAACATTATAAATTTTAAAAAGATGAATGATAATCCTATTTCAAGTTCTACAATAAGCGTTCAAATGGCTTATGAGAACTATTTGAAAGAAAAATATATAGTCAATCGTAGATACCAACGCAAATTAGTTTGGACTTTAGAGGAAAAAGCAGCCTTTATAGATTCTTTAAGTAAATGGTATTCTGTTCCATTGTTTCTTTTTGCTTCTAAAGAAGAGCAAGGAACCGTTCAGTATGAAATCATAGATGGTATGCAGCGTTTAAATGCTATCATGTCGTTTATCGAAAATGAATATCCAATTGAAATAAACGGCACGAAAGGATTCTTTGATTTAAATACATTGGCTTCTACTAAATCCCTTTATGACCAAGGCATCATAGAGCAGCAAACACCCATATTAGATAGACAGGTATGTATTAATATAACAAATTATCCTCTTCCTTATTCAATCATCAATGCTGATACAAAAAGCATTGAGGCAATTTTTAGAAGAATCAATTCTTTTGGCAAGCAATTGTCTAATCAAGAAATTAGACAGGCGGGGGCTGTTGGCACTTTTCCAGACCTTGTCAGAATAATCTCATCAGAAATTAGAAATGATAGGTCTCCAGAGTTGCTTGTTCTAAACAAAATGAAAAATATTAGTCTTTCAAATAAGAAGTTGAAGTACGGAATTCCTATGGAAACCACTTTTTGGGTAAAACAGAAAATTGTGACAATTCAGAATATGAGAGTTTCGAGGGACGAGGAACTTGTAGCTTGGATTTTGGGCTATATGATATTGGGAGACAAAGTAGAACCATCTTCTAAAGCATTGAATGCTCTTTACCAATATGATGAAGATTCAAATAGTGATTTGGCTATTCGTATGGAAGCGGAAATTGCTCATTTGGGAGAAAAGACAATTATAGGCTGGTTTGAAGATGTTCATTCTGAAATATTGAATATACTTTATAAGTCAAACAAAACTTTTAGAAATCTGGTCTATGATGAAGACTATTCTGAGGGTTTGGTTCGTACTTATCAAGTTGTATTCTTGGCTCTGTTTGAATTGTTGATTAAAGATAAAATGATTGTAAGTAATTATAACGAATTACTGAAAACGTTAGATTCAATAGCTTTGAATCATCTTAAAGGAATTTCGGATTCATCATGGAAAGCGTCTACTCGTCATCTAAAGATACAAGCAGTAAAAGGAATGTTGCAGCCGTATTTTAAGAAAAAGATTGGTAGCGACGTAACAACAGAAAATTGGATATTTGAACTTGATAACATTATTAGATTATCAAGAATCGAAGGAACTCAATATGATTTCAAAACAGGATTCCATAATTTACAGACAGGAGAGTTCAACAAAGAATTAGTGCTGAAAATCGTAGAGATACTTACTGCTGAAGTAAATAAAGGACCTAACTCTAAAGGGTACGTTATTGTTGGTATTACTGAAGGTGAAAATGCTTTAGTAAAGTTTAGAGAGCATTATAGTACAACTCTTGGTGAAAAATTTGAAGGAACAGACTTTTATATAACAGGCATACAAGATGAAATAAAAAAATACTATGGTGATTCAGGTGATAAGTTGCAAAATGATATTTTGAATGTAATAAGAAAAGCTCCTATTGAAGATCCTGTCAAAAATGAAATTATGACAAAATTTAAGATGGTTAAGTATCGTGACAATGATATTATTGTATTTGAACTATCTTCTCATAAGAGTCCAGTGTTGTATAACGATACTTTATATGTTAGAAATGGAAATCAGACAAAACCTATTTCTGGTGTAAAAGCAACCTTGGCTTTTTATAAAGATGTTTTTAGTATAGATTATGAAGGATAACTTAATTTATAAGTTGTCTACACTTTGTATTCAATATAAATACAATTATGCATCCAACACAAAATAAAAAGACATCTTCTTATAAAGAAAATATAACGTTTTGGATAGGAGTCATTACTTTTCTCTGTTTTCTTTTAGGAGTAGCTTATACTTCTGGAAGATGGACTGCAGACAGGGAACATAAGGAAGAGATAATCTTGCTGAATCAGAAGCACAATAAAGAACTAACTGATCAAAAAATAGACTTCAATAATCAGATGATGGAGCAAAAGTCAATCAATCGTGAATTGCAGGAAAAATTAAATGACAGTTCAAAGAAAGGAGGGTCTAATGAACAATAATAGACTTTTTAAATTAGCTTTCTTATGGCTTGTTGCAATATCTTTGACTTGTCTTTATCTGTTTTATGATGCAACAGAACAGATTTCAACTCTTGAAAGTCAGATAGAACAACGTGATACTTTGATTCAGAGGTTGTCCCATAGCAATGAACTGATAAAAGAATACTTTGATATTAAGTATGATTCTGTTAAGAACGAAGAAACTTTTGTCTTAAAGGATTCTAAGAAAACAAGGGTAGAAGTTGAAAAATTGCAGACAATACATGATGTTACATATATTAAGAACGAGGATAGATTTTACAAAAATGGGAAGCGAATATCTTCTGATAGCTTGATAAAAGAGTATAATAATCTTAGTCAACGTAATGCTGGAGATTGGAAAAAAAATGCCGAGAAATACAATTCTTTGGTTCACGAATACAATAAATTAGGCTCAAAACTTTCTGCAATAGAAGATAGCTTATGGGTTAAAAATCTTTTGTTGAAAAATACAGAGAAGTATTATAAAATTCAATTTAACTATAATTATAAAGGTAATCAAGTTTTTACCAATATAAGCTCCCCAAAATTGGATTCTGCATTAATGCTTTTAGATGTATACCGAGATAAATTGAAATATAATCCAAAGAAAAAACAATGGATAATTAAACGATAAATTTATGTCATCTCAATCAGATAATAACAAGCGGATAGCTAAGAATACTTTGCTTCTTTACTTCCGAATGCTCTTTATGATGGTGGTGTCGTTGTATACGAGCCGAGTCATATTGAATACATTGGGAGTGGTAGACTTCTGAATTGTCCAGACATATCATAAGAAAAGATAAACAAATAAACTTATGGCAGTAAAAGAATTAAGAGATATACGTAAGGAGATGTTTGCAGAAATGGAGCAACGTCTGAATGCGAATAGAAAACAAGAAGATAGTTTCTTCTATTATCATTCAAGTGAGGACAGAATAGTCCTCTCTCATGCCCTGTTTTGGGTAATGACACAAAACATCAGGGGACATGTTGCCAAAGAGAAGTACTTTTTGCTTCTCCGCCAATACCAAGAAGAAATGCTAAGTGCCTATCTCACGGAATCCAATGAATTTCCTGAGTTGCTGCACCATTGCAATGTCATGTATGAGACATTACCTATCATATTAAAAGGAGTATATGACCTTCGTATAGACAAAGATGCCCGTAGATTGGCAGCAATTGCAATCGTAGCAGGAGGATATGGAGGAGATATGTCAGAGGAACAATGCTACGACCTTTTGGATGACCTGGACTTCTATTATAATAAGGTGAAATGTAAGAAGATGGAGCGTATGCTTCCAGAGTTGAGTAAAATGGTTATAACTGAGTCGATTCATTTGAGTTAGAAAAATGGTAAGTTTTCAATGCGATTCAATCCAAAATGTATGTAAGCACTCAACTTAGGGCTTAAATTAGAAAGAAGTAACTTCGCTGCTAAATTTTAAATATTGGAAGTGAAGGTATGACAGCAGAAGAACAAAAACGTTATATCAATTACTTTGCCGAGCGAGTTCGTGAGGCAGATTTGGGTCTTCGTGCCCGCGATGCTGTGCTTCAGGATTTTCTTGATAAGCAGAAGGAATATGACGAACGCCTGTCCAAATTGGATGAAGTGTTGTCTAAGGTCTCGTCTTTAGAGTCGTCGTTGAAGGAAGAGGAAAGTAAATTGAAATTGGCAGAGCGTAAGGTTGCTGACCTTACTGCCAAGTTGAAGTTTGCTAATAAGAATTGCTTCGGTGATTCCTAAACAAAGGGCTATGTCCTAAATTGAGCACTAATGAATCTTATAATTTAAGATGACATCAACCAACGCAAAATACAAGTTTATTTTTGATCTTGTCGAAAGACAACATGACCTTTTCGCCAATGCTTCTAAGGCTGATATACAAAAGCGGCAGCGTAGTATAGAAGAAATGTACGACTTGTGCGATAACGATGAACAGCGTTCACTTGTGAAAGACATGATAACGGACTTTTCAGAAATGAATGACGATGTCTATAATTTATGCCTGTTGGATATGGTTGATGCAATAATTAGCAAAGGCTATCCATTGGATGAATGTCTTGTTGTAGCTATGGCTCATGATCATTCGGCTGATAGTTCGCAAGCTGTCTTGCAAGAGATAAAAACATATTTATGTGCTAATGATTTTCCAAGTGGAAATTATTGTAACAGGATAGACCATTGTTTGAAGGCAAGATTCAAAAATATACATCATTACTTTATTGTCGATGATTTCGTCGGTAGCGGTTCAACTGTATTCAATCGTAATGATGAACTTGTAAAAAAGTTGGCAGGAAAGCAATATACAGTGCATTTTGTTGTTGCAGCAGGAATGCGGTATGCAATTGATATGCTAAGAGCTAAAGGCATAGATATACATTGCTCATATTTGATGATGAAAGGAATCTCTGAAAAATATGACAAAGCAATAGTCCCTCATAAACTGCAATTGATGACAGATTTGGAAGCGAAACTTGCAGCGACAATTAAACAGACAGAACTTTCTGACCATCATTTAGGATACAAGCAATCTGAAGCGTTGTTTTGCCGTAAGTATAGGAACATTCCAAACAACGTTTTTCCTCTGTTTTGGTGGAAGCGTTATTCAGATAATTCAGTTAGAGACATTATGTTTAATAGAACACAAACCGGATATTAGTATATGGACATCAAGCGCCGATATATTCAGTTGTTTCTGGATTTGAACAATAGTGAGAAAGGTCTATTGGGCTTTTCGTTGCCAAACAAATATAATTTGACAGTTTCAGATGTTATATCCTTTATCATGGAATACCAAAAGAAAGGATATATCACATGCGACAAAGAGTATAGAATTCAAATCACAGACGAAGGAAGAAAGGCTGTTGGTCTTTTATACTATAGAAATATAATTTCAGAAAGTCATAAAGGCTCTGATTACTTTGATGAAATGCAGTCGATAGATAGAGTTGGTATAAATGAACCCTATCTACCGAAAGCTGATTTTCTGAGCAGTGGCTATAAAAAAACAAATCAAGGGGAAGAGAATGAGGGAAACTAGAAAACAGGAGTGTAGTCGCTCCGACAGAGTAAGGCTCTGCATTACCCTTCTAACACCATTTCATGGTGTTAGAAGTCAAAGTCTATCGACTTTGACAGCAACAGATTCGTTAAAAATGCTGTGCATTTTGTAACGAATCTGTCGCAAGGCGTTGTCAGGAAAGTAGTTCCACGGAATATTCTCTTCCCCATTTATAGAATATGACAGACAGACAAGTTGAGGAAATGGTCAAATTATGGAGTGCGTATTATCAATCACGCAATGTGTCTCCTGAGTTTTCCAAGCAATGTTTGGACTATGCCCGACATTTGTTTAAGCGTGACATACCTGTCATCTTCGATTTTCAGCATTTATGCCTATTATTAGGCTTGGAAGCGGAATATTTACAAAGTGTCATATATGGAGCAAAAAAACATTACCGAGAGTTTGCCATCAGAAAGAGAAGTGGAGGTACAAGAATGCTTTCAGCTCCACACTATACATTAAAATATGTACAGCGATGGATTTATGACAATATACTGTCAAGAGTAAAGGTCAACTATTGCGCTCATGGCTTCAGACCGAAAAAGTCAATATTGACCAATGCAAAACTACATGTAGCCAACAAATTCTTGCTAAAACTTGACTTGAAGGACTTTTTCCCTTCCATAACTCTCAATCAAGTGATAAACGTATTTCGAGGTTTGGGATATAGCAACCATGTGGCATTCTTCTTAGGCTCCATTTGTTGTGTAGATGATCATTTACCACAGGGTGCTCCTACAAGTCCTGCTCTCAGTAATATTATCGCCCAGCATCTTGACAACCGCTTGTTGGGGCTTGCAAAGAAAATGGGCTATAAATATACACGCTATGCAGATGATCTTGCATTCTCAGGAGACTCCATCAGCTCGACTTTCACACAATATGTTGTCAGAATTATAAGTGAGTGTAAATTTATCGTTAATGCCGACAAGGTGAAACTATATAAAGGTGACGGTGCTAAGATTCTTACAGGAGTCAGTTTGGCAAATGGGAAGATACGAGTACCACGAGAATACCGCCGTAATCTTGAACAGGAGTTGTATTTCATCAAGCAATATGGTATGGGTGAGCATATGCACAGACGAAAGATTAAGAATCCCCATTATTTGGAGTCTGTTATTGGAAAAACGGAATTCTGGCTTATGTTGGAACCAGAAAATGAGTTTGCTAAGTCAGCTTTGGAATATCTTACTGTATTATATAAACAGAAATATAGCATTTGATTATTGAAAGTTTCATATTTATAAAATATAAACTTAGTGAATTATGGCATCACGTAAGAAAAAATATGTAGAGGTTTTAACGCCTCGAATTGATTGCTTCTCACAGACTCAGCAAGAGGTTTCTTTTGCTGATGTATTGTCGTATATGTCAACCAAGACAATTAGTAGCAATGACAAAGAGTATATTGTAAAGATATATAAAGATTGTTTAGACAATAGTATTGAAGGAATTATAATAACAGGACAAAATAAAGACATTCCGCCAAAGCGAGACAATGAGACTGGTGAATTTTCTGCTTTGCCAGTAAATGTACACAGGGAGAAGCTTTCTTACGGAAATGCGTTTCTTTATGATAAGAAACTCAACGTTCTGTTTTATGAGAGAAACAAGAATGGATGCTTTATTGATACATTGGCAAAGGCGTTTGTTCAAATATGGAATAGTGATAAAGAGAATCATAAAGACATAAAGATTCAGTTAGATTTCTTGGCTATTCTTCGCAAAGGAGAATATGAAAGAGCAGTAAGAATGATTTATTACAAGGAGTTTAATGCTGAATTCACAAACCCTACGGCAATATTAGAGGCGATGAAAGACAGCAACAGTAGTCTTTATGGATTTGCTAAACGATGTGCCACAGAAGCAGCTAAGGCCAAGTCTGACAGATTTGAGATAAAGATGAGTACTTTTGGTAAATCTTTGAATAAAGAAGGACTGTCTATTCGGATGATGAAGGAACACCTAAAGTCTGTTCGTCAATTATTGCTGGGAAGTACTAAGGGTAATGTGGAGAGGGTAAGAATAAAAGGATATTCGACAGACCCAGACAACGCAAATTCTATTCAGACAATAGATTTGGTTGCTGATGTCTTTAAACCTTTTTTCCGATTGACCTCAAAGAGCTTGAATTCTGATTTACAGGAAACTGAGCGAAGACAGGAGATGCGCAAAGTATATAATAAAATACTTGCAGAAGTAAAATCGTGTATAAGCAATGAGTAGATGGTTTGACTATTGGATTCCGTTTCTATTGGCATGTCTGGTCACAATTTTATCCTTTAAGTACATTCCTGTTTCTGGAAGTGAAGGCAAATTCCAAAATTTTATGAGTGCATTTGTAGAGTTTGGTTCATTATGTTTTGGAGTGCTGTTGACATTCTTTGGTATTGTCATACAGAGTTCCAGTGATACCGTACGGAGGATGAAACGTAAGACAAATATGTTTAATCGTTTTATTCTATACAACAGGAATATAATCATGTTTTCACTTGCGCTTACAATATACGCATACATATTCGGAAATTTGGATTTTTGGAAGGAAACATCGTATTGTGTTCCCCCAATAGTAATTTCAATATTTTGTGGAGCATTTGCATATTTTATTTATGGCTTATGCAACCTGCTCATAATCTTTTTCTTATTATTACAGCAACATGAAGATAAACTATAATGATGCTTCTATAAAGCATTTGATGATACATGGGATAGGAAGTAAATGTCTTGATGAAGCTTTGGTACTTTCAAGTAGCGAAGTGGCTATCAGTGATGTAACAGAAAGAAGACTTTTGGCGAATCTCTTAAGGAGAATGCCGGTAGAAACTCTCTATCATTTTTCCCACGACATAGAATTGCCTTATAATGAAGTCTTTTCTCTTATCAAAAGTTCCTTTGAAACCAAGGAAAAATTTCTTGATGTGTCAAAAATGATAGCCAAGCATCTATTTAATCAAGGTGTTACAAAAAAAATTGATTCAGGTCTATTGTATGTGGCTTATCTGAAACATATTCTTATTGACGACCAGGAAGTAGATGCAATCGGAATATTTAAGTCAGAAAAGCTAGAGATGTTTTTAAAGTTAGGATATTCTGATGGAGAGTATAGTCTGGCTTCGGAAAAAGGAATTGGAAACATATCCAAAGGATGTCTGATTGTAAATATTGATTCCGAGTCTGGATATTTAGTATCATTGTTGAATACTCGAAAAAAATCTGATGTAAAATATTGGAATGATGATTTCTTGGGTGTTAAATTAAGAAATGACGATTATAACAGGACAAACCAAATAATAGAGCTATGTGGTAGCTTTATCACATCAAATGAAGCTATTGCAAAGAAAGATAAGGCAGGAATGATAGACCAAGTCTTGTCCGCTATGACAATAGGAGATACTACATTTGAAAAAATAGCTGATACAGTATTCAAAGATAAAACTGTAAAGGAGCAATTTTCAGATTTTAGAAATCAGAAATCATCATTTGCGGATGAAAACTTAAACGAACATTTTTCTCCCACATCAGAAAATATAGAAAAACAGTTAAAGAAATATCGCAACAAGTCAAAGTTGATACTTGATGATGATTTTGAGGTGTTGATAAAGAATGGAGATGGCAATATAGTAAGAGGGTATGATGAAGAAAAAGGGTTGTCATACTATAAACTATATTTTAGAGATGAAAAATGATATTTCAATGAAAACAGCTTTTCCCTTTATACTTAGTTTCATAGCTATTGTTTTATCAATAGTAGCAATATGTGTATCTTGTCCTCGTTCAGATATGTCTTTTGATTATCTTGGATTAATAACAGGGGTACTCGGAGTGCTTGTCACAGTCTTGGTGGGATGGAATATCTACATGATAATAGACTTTAAGCAAGAAAAGGAAAAGTTGCAGCAATATTTCGATGAACAGAAGAAAGAAGTTCGTTCTGTTGGTAACGATGTTATGGTTACTTTTAAAAACCGGATATCACAAAGCGCACTTTTAGAGAAGAACATTGCAGATGTTTATTCTCAGTTGATGGGGCTTAATAAGACAGTCCCTTTGTCATTTTATTATTTATTCCATTTGTTGGGTGCAATAGTGTCTGCTTCGCAAGCGGAAAATTATGATGCTTGCAATATTTGGTTAGCTGAGATACAGAGGACGTTAACGTCTCCGGATCAAATTGTTATGCCTGTATCTTGCAAGAAGCATCTGATTGAAGCATTGATGCAAATACACAAATCGGATAGTATACATGGTTTGGATGAAGTGGTAAATTTGATAGCACAGATTAATATAATACCTGATCCGATATCGTGATAACAAGAGTCCTCTTTGGAAAAAATTACAATATAGTTCGACAAAAAAACTGGTATTTATGTCCCATCAATCCCCCCCCCAAGCAAATAGCGAAGAATACTTTGCTTTTTTACTTCCGAATGTTCTTTATGATGGTGGTGTCGTTGTATACGAACCGTGTGATATTGAATGCGTTGGGGTGGATGACTTTGGAATACATTTCTGTCAACCGTAAACACATTTTAAGGTTCGTTGATTTGTGCAGCTTAACGCAATACATATAAAACAATTAAAACGTAAAACATATATTTAATGTCAAACCAAACAACAGAGAATAACAAACGAATATTAAAAACAATATGACTGAATACGAAAAGGATATAGTTTCAAGAAGTTACTTTCGTTATTTGAAAGGGCTGATTGCGAGATGGAAGCAGCACTTCAAGTATGACAGAGCTGTAAGGATAGCCCGTAAGAGAGGGGCGACAGTTGGTGAAAACGTGGTGATGCCGTTGTCTTTGGCAAAGGCAGCTAATTCCAATTTGAAGATTGGTGACCATGTTAGCATACAGACTGACAAGATAGATTTACGTAATCCGGTAACCATCGGCAATCATGTGATTATCGGTTCTGAAACGGAGATTATTACAACTTCACACAACATTGATTCTGAGGAATGGGAACATAAGCATTACGGACTTACCATAGAAGATTATGTTTGGATACCAACACGTGTCATGATTCTTCCTTCATGTCGTAAAATTGAAATGGGGGGGTAATATCAAGCGGAAGCGTTGTGGTTAAAAACGTGGAAACGATGTCGGTAGTTGGTGGAAATCCGGCAAAAGAATTTAAGAAAAGAAAATGTGTGCATAAGAACCTCGTAGTAGAATCATTACTCGGTGGTGACTATCACACATATAAGAAAACAAGATTATTAAAGACTTGATAGTGTCGTTAGAATAAATATGTCAGATAATTTTAATAAAAACAGAATAGTAAAGAATAGTTTGCTGTTATATGTCCGTATGCTTTTCACTATGTGGCTCAACCTTTGGACAACAAGATTGGTCCTGGCAAACCTCGGTGTGGAGGACATGGGAGTGTATGGAGTTGTTGGAAGCATTGTGGGATTAGCAACTGTATTTACAGGAGGTGTAACAAATGCGGTTCAACGTTTTATAACTTTTGAATCAGGAAAAACTGATGGTAATACGAATCTGGTTTTTTGCACATCGCTTAATGTTATATTTCTACTTTCTGTTGTAGTTTTCATCTTACTGGAATCCGTAGGAGTATATATGCTATATTATAGCGTGAACATTCCGGCAAATAGCATGAATGCAGCTTCCTGGGTATTGCAATTATCCATTCTTACATGTGTCGTCAATCTGATAAGCATTCCATATAACGCATTAGTTATCGCTCATGAAAGGATGAATGCTTTTGCTGTTATTTCCATTTTGCAAGTAGTACTAACATTTTGCGCAGTATATACTTTATCATGGTTTGACAACCGCTTGCTAGTGTATGGTATTATGATGGCGACAGTAAGTATCATAATTCGTATATTTTATCAAATATATTGTCATTATAAGTTTGATGAATCTCGCTACCATTTTATAATAGATAAAGAACAATTAAAACAACTTGGTAAGTTTACAGGTGTCTCTACTGCTTCTGGAGCAATACAAATTGTTTCTTCTCAAGGAATCATTTTTGTTATCAACTGGACTTTTGGAGTTGCAATTAATGCTGTTTATAATATATCTTTACAACTCAAAAACTCAATTCTTTCATTTGCTTTAAATCTGTTTAAAGCTATTTCGCCACAAATAACAAAGACATATGCAAATAATGAAATTGAGACACACAGAAAGATAGTGTATAGCGGAAGTAAAATGGAAGCTTATTTAATATTTTTCATTATGATACCATTTCTTTTTCGTACTGAATTTATTATGCATATGTGGCTTGGAAAAGTTCCTTCTTATGCAGTTGAATTTGCAATGTGCGCAGTATTTATAAGCTTAACTTATGCATTATTCGAACCTATTAGAACTTCTGTTCTTGCGACTAATAAAATCACGAAGTTTATGATTGTCCCAGAATTTTTTTACTTATTAGTTATGCCAATGGGATATTTTGTAAGTAAAATATGGGGTAATCCAATAATGTTGATTGTTGTGATTGTCGGAATGGATATTTTAACATGTGTCATTCGTACATATTATGCTGTTAAAGTAAGTCCTTTATCAACGATAGACTTAATAAAGAAAGTAGTTTTTCCGTCTTCTCTTGTTGCTATCTTAGATAGTGGTATTTGTTATATACTTTCTTTAATATTGGACAACACTATTATGGGATTCATTATCATGTTCGTCTTGAATTGTTTCTTTCTTATTGCTATAATAATGACTTTTGGTCTAAATAGATCAGAACGCAAAATATGTTATGCATTAATCTCTAAAATTAGAAGTAGTATTAAAAAGAAATGAAAACAAACAGACTGTTATTTTATGATATATTGAAGGCTTATGCAATTGTTATTGTTGTACTGGACCATGTTATTCAAACCTTTAATCCAGAATGGAAGACGGACAATGTGTTGATTGGTATTTATATGTTTCATATGCCATTGTTTATTGCAATTTTGGGATTCTTCTTTGTGAAATCGGCAGATAAGAATGCAATCGAAACTCTTATAATGAAAAGATTTGTGGGTATTATGTTGCCAAGTCTGACTATGGGAGTTTTCTTGATGTCTTTTTAATTTGGGGGATTGCTAAAGCATAAACCCTTTGACGTGCTATGTTTACTGACATTCACATAGCTTCGCAATGTTAAATGTAGAAAATAAAAACAATAAGATAGTTTCTTAATTTGAAAATGAAAAATAGACTTTATTATATTGATGTTATTAAGGTTTTAGGTATTTACCTTGTTATTCTTGGTCATTTACCTCTCACAAATATTATCTTTACGAAATTTATATTCTCTTTTCATATGCCTTTATTCTTTTTTTGCAGTGGATATTTGTTCAAGAAGAACAACAATATCTATTCAGATATAAAAAAGAATATTCACAGATTATTACTCGTAATGATACCGTATTTCATATTGGGAGTCTTGTTCGGAATTTTTCAAGATGTTTTTGTCTATAAAAAACAATTTGATTTGCAAAATAACATTGTGGAGCCAATTCATTCTTTTGTATTAGGAAGAAGTAGTATTGGATGGATGTGGTTTCTTTGGGCTTTATTTTGGATGAGACTCGTTTACAACTTTTATAGTATTAATGTGACAATAAGCTTAAAGAGGTCATTAGCACTGCTTATAACAACAATAGGAGGTTTCATCTTGTATTATTCAGGATTGAGATTTAATGATTATCAATGCTCGGCATTCATATTTAGCTTTCCATTCTTTTGTTTAGGATGCTTGACAAAAAAAATTGTGGATAAATCTAATTACGTAAAATATAGTTCATCTATTATATGTCTATGTTTAGTAATTTATCTTGTTATATTTAATTTTTCGGAAAGAATTAATATGAATGCGTTAAATTGCGGAACTAACTATGGAACATTTCTCTCTATAGGTTCTGTCGCATTAATAGGCATATTATTGGCTTTAATGAAAATAAAAATTCCTGCAAGATTAGTTGCCCCAATTGTGACCATTAGTAATGGTACATTAGTGATACTTGGATTTCATGGCATGCTAATTCAATTTTTTAAAATTGTATACAAGAAGATATTCCACATATTGTTACCCCCCCCTCCATACATGGATTTGTTATCGGGTATGTGTATTGGAATTTTGATAATTTTAATTCTTTATTTCCCTATCAAATATATTTTGAAATCAGAAAATAAATTTGTTAGGCTTTTGGCTGGCAAATAAAATACTCATCCATGAGCTAACGTTAACACGTATATATTTAACACAACAACATATTTTGTGCAAAATAAAAAATAATTCTTTCCACATTTGGTTCTCTTCACTTGATAAAGTGTATCGAACTTTTTCTAATATATGTACATAGAAGTTGTATGGGGAACGTTTCCGCAATGGTAGAACAAATTTCTTTGTGATAAAATAGAAATTTAAATGATAGTTATATGAAGTTTTCACTTATTAAAAATGGCATCTTTATCTTATTAGTAGAGGTTATGTTTATGTTTAAATTTAACCTCGGTGGTGAAATAAGTATAGGAGAATTTGCACTTATAATCTGGTTCATATTTTTTTATAGGAAGTTGGTTGGAATAGTATTTTGGAAATCTTTTTTTCATATGTACTTATTCTTGTTGTCAGCTCAGCTATTTTCGGAATTATTTGTGTCAAATGGCTTAAATAATTCCATGCGAGGAATAATGGTAACTATAATTTCCTTTTTTCATCTTTCTTTTTTGCTTTTTTATGGCTCTAAAGATAAAAGATTTTTGTTATTTGCATTTATAGGGGCAGCAATTTCTATTTTGATGCAAAAAATGGATGAGGATGTTTCTATGGATGTTATTGAAAGTGGCGAAGCTGCTGCTTATGTCAAAATGAGAATTGCACCTGCTGTTGGATATTTTATAATGACTGCTTCTGTTTTTGTAAATAAGAAAATCAGTGTTTTTGTTTTTTCTGCAGTAGGAGCATTGATGATTCTTTTAGGTGCGAGGAGTGGAGGTATGTTTATTTTCGTATCAGGTATTTTCGGATATTATTTATCTTTAGGCAAAAAAATAAGTATAAAGAGTAAAATCCCTGCCATTATAATAGCAGTTGTTATTTTATATGGTGGATATTGTTATTACGCAACTGAAGTTCTAGAGGGAAGAATTGTCAGTGGAAATAACGAACAAATTTTATCTATGTCTAATCCGTATAATCCTCTAGAGTTACTATATGTAGGTAGAGGCGAATTTTTTATTGGAATCCAAGCTTTTGTTGATAGATTTTGGCTCGGATTTGGGGCATGGGCAAAAGATGAAACTGGACATTATTGGGAATTGTTGTATAAAATGAAAGGACTTGATACTGTTTGGCATGGGGTATGGTTGCCGGTACATTCGGTTCTTATAGGTTGGGGTGTTTATAATGGAGTTTTGTGTTTTATTGCTGGCAGTAAAATAGTGATATTTACTTTAAAGAAGTCATTTTTGATTTTTAAATATAATTTATATGACAAAAGATATATGTCGTGTGTCTCCTATTGTTTGATATCATTTTTATGGAATCTATTGTTTTCACCTCCATCACATTTTAGATATACTCTTCCATTGTTGATGGTGCCTTTATTAATGTTTAAAATTGAGAAATATGATAAATAGAATTATTCATTATTGTTGGTTTGGGGGAAATCCTCTTCCTGGAGAAATGCAATTATTTATTGATGATTGGGGGAAAAAACTTATTGGGTATAAGTTTAAATTATGGTCGGAAGAAAATTTTGATATATCTAGGGCTCCGATATTTGTTCAAGAAGCATATCGCCATAAGAAGTATGCTTTTGTTGCAGACTATGTTAGATTATATGCTTTATATACAGAAGGGGGAATATATTTAGATACAGATATTCATGTAGTTAAGAATTTTGATCCTTTCCTTAATGATGGTTTTTTCTCATCAATTGAGTATCACCAGGATATGGTTGATAATCTTAATATTGTAAAAGAAAGTTTGGATGGCAATTATAATAGGAATTCTAATGTTGCACATGTTAAAGGTATAGGAATTCAATCTGCGATGTTTGGGGCAGAGAAGGGACATCCATTTATGAAGGATTGTATGGAATATTATGAAAACATACATTTTATTCAGTCCGATGGAAGTTTTTATGACAAAATAATATTGCCAGACGTATTGGCTCTTTGTGCAGAAAAATACGGCTTCAGATACGTTAAGGGAAAGCAGATATTGAAAAATAATATAGTGATATACCCTCAATATTTTTTTGCAGGAAAAAAGAATGCAACAGAAGATAGTGTTGCTATTCATTGTGCTCATAATAGTTGGCGAGAAACAACATTTCTACAACGTTTATTCAATGTCTTTGCAACAAACTCTTTTATGGTAGATATAAAGACAAGATTGGTGAAATACAGGGTCGTTTCTTTAATATATAATTGGATAAAAACTTCAATTTGGCTAAAAAAATGAGAAAAATAATAGTTATCATTTCAACATTTGGCCCTTTACATTTAATGAAGAGCGCTGACTACATCTCGGACTTAGTGGATGTTTCTGTTATACAGGGTTGGCTTCCTGGTTCATTTAGTAAACCATTAGTAAAACTGTGTTCTAAAATATCAGGTAGAGATTTGTTTAAAAGTTTTGGAAAAAGATATGTAAGAAAAGTTCGTAGAAATGATGGGGTGGCAATTCCTGAATTCTATTTGTGGGCTACAAAGTTATTTAGATTCCTTAGAACAAATAACTCAGCAATGTACGCTTCACTTTTATATGGATTCTTTTCTAAGAAATTCATAAAAAATGCAGATGTCTTTCATGTTCGTAGTGGTAATGGTGGCGCAGGTGCTATAAAGATTGCCAAGAAACGTGGTATGAAAGTATTAGTAGATCATAGTATTGCCCATACTAATTTTTTAAGAAAAACACTTAATCCAGAATATAAAAGATTGGGATTGGATTGTGGGTACAATACGAAGTTTTGGGACTTGATAACGGATAATTGTATAGAAGCTGATTGTATTCTTGTAAATTCTGATTTCGTGAAACAAACATTTGTAGAAGAAGGTTTTGAAGAAAGTAAAATAAAAGTTGCATATTTGGGCGTGAGACCAGATTTCTTTTCTCTTAAGACTTCTTATGACATAAACGGACAAATACAAATATTATTTACAGGAGGGTTTGGAATTAGAAAAGGTGCTAGATATATTATTGAAGCTACAAAGCTTCTGGATGAGATGGAAATTAACTATAAAATAGTTGTGGTTGGTGCTTGTGAAACTTTAGAGATGGATTCTCTGTTCAAAGAGTATAAGTCAAAGAATATTCAATTTGTGGGCTTTGTTCCACAAGATGAATTGAAACACTATTTTATTAACTCAGATATATATTTGTTTCCTTCATTAGCAGAAGGATGTGCTTCCTCTGGTATGGAAGCGATGGCTGCAGGCTTACCTGTTATTGCAACAAAAGAAAGTGGTCTTCCTATAGATTCTGGAAAAGATGGTGTTGTAATAAAATCCAAGGACTCTGCAGAGATAGTAAATGCTATTATGACTTTAATTAAGGATAAATCTAAAAGAGAAAAATACGGATTGAATGCTGCCCAAAAAATCAAAGATAATTTTTCTTGGGAACAATATGCGAAGACCGTAGTTTCATATTATAAAGAATTGATAGAAAATGAAGGCTAAAATATGTTTTATTACCACTGGCGACATTAAGAATATCGCCACGGCTAAGCGTGCCTTGGGTATGGCAAACCCTTTGGTTGACTTGGGATGGGATGTTTCCATTTTGATGGAAGATACGGAAGAGAACCGCCATCGTGTGAGCATGGAATGCAGCGATAAGGTCAAAGTATATTATTTCCCCCACTGTTCAGCTTTTCAAGAAATAAAGGCAAAAAACAAATTGATAAAAGAGATAGATCCTGACTTTATCTATATTTGCGCCTTTGTTACGAGAAATACAGTCGGAATCGGTCATAGATGCAAGAAGCTTGTTGAGCACTCAGAACTTCAATCTGGTATACCAGATATGAAAGGTCTGAGAAAGATACATTGCTATCTTAACGAGTATGCCTCCATACTTTATTCTGACGCACTGATTAATGCAAGTAGATTCCTCCAAAATGTATATGAGCAACGTTGCAAGAGAATTCTTTGTTTTAAGCATCCGAATTTCTATCATCCATATGCATTCTCAAAGGGTGTTATGGAAATAAAGAATATAGACAGGACAAAAGAAGAATTCAAGCAATATGAGGGTAGAAAGATTTTCACTTTCCTTGGGACAATAACCCGAAACTATGGAGCCTTTACCATCATTGAGGCAATAGAGAAGTTGAAGGTCAAACATCCGGAAGTATTACTTATGATGCATGGAAGAGGGCGTCATTATCAGGATGCATGTGATTATGTAAAAAATCATGGTCTTGATAACTGGATTAAGTTGCCTGGATTTATTGCAGAGGAAGACATTTCAACTTATTTCTCTTTAACAGACTATTTCATTTCTCCAATGAATGATACTATACAGGATTGGGCACGCTGTCCTAGTAAGTTGTATATGTATTTACCATATAAAAAGCCTATTGTAACATGTAAGATTGGCGAACCTTATGAGGTTTTAAAAGAAGAGGGCATCTATTACGAACCTTCTAATGTGAACAGCTTATTATCTGTTATGGATAAATTACTTGATTCTGGAAAGACGCATATTGACATTAATCCAGAAAATCATTCCTGGAATACAAGAACTAAAGAATTTGATATATGGATAAAGAAAACGTTTATGAAGTAATACGCGTGACAGATGGTCCCAAACATCATCTGTTTGGATTTCATGATTTGATAGCAACAAATCAAAGTGAAAACAAACTGCTTTCTCTTGAAGTTGAAACCTTCAATCGCCCTCCTTTGCCTGGGGAGAAAATTGGTGTTGGCTATGTGGATGTTGCAACACATCATTTTGTTGAATTGGGAAAGACAAATGCTTTCAACTATCCGCAAGGAGCTCGACAACAATGGATTGATGACACACATTTTATAGTAAACAATCAGCTTGGCGACCATTGGGGTGCAGATATATATGATGTGGAAAAAGGAGAAAAGGTAAAGAGTATAGATGGTACATGCCATTGCCTGAGCCTTGACAAGAAAAAAGCTTTTGGAATAAATTATTCTCGTTTGCACAGATTAGGTGGATATGGATACATTGGTATTCCTGATGAGACAAAAGACGACGAAACTCCAAAGAATGACGGAATTTTTATAACAGATATAGAAACTAATAAAACAAGATTGTTGGTTTCGATCGATGATGTAGCTAATTGTCAACCAGAAACGAGCTTGCATAATGGGAATCACCATTATATAACCCATCTTGTTCTGAGCCCAAATGGTAAAAGACTCGCTTTTTTACATCGGTGTTTTTTGCCTGATGGTGGTATAAGAACTAGAATTCTTACTGTTGGTACAGATGGCAATGACTTGAGATGTTTAACTTATGGTTTTCTGAGTCATTTTGATTGGAAGGATGATGATACAATTTTTATATGGGGACGTGCTGCTTCTTCTTTGGATTCAATGCGTAGCAACCCTCTTCTTACTAATTCGTTGGTTAAGCCTTTCCTTTCTGTCGCAAAAACTGTAGTGAAAAAACTGTTAAAGAAAAGAGCGACATCCAGCATGTCTTTTCTTATGCTTTCAGATTCAAATCCATGTCAGATAACTCCGTTTGCTCAAGGCCTTTTGACTTGCGATGGACATCCTATGTGTAATCCTTATGATAGAGATATCTGTATTTGCGACACGTATCCAGATGAAAAGAAAGAACGTACTCTTTTTACATATCGTTTTTCTACTAATGAGAGAATTGATATTGGAAAATTCAGAATGAGTGACGAGCAGCCAGATACTACATTATTTGATAAGTATACAGAAGGCGTAGATAAAGATATCATGAAAATGTTCTCACCGGAATTGTTCTCTTTCACACGGTCTGGACTTCATTGTGATTTACATCCTCGTTGGAGTGCAGATGGCAAATATGCCATCTTTGACTCTATACATGAAGGGACGAGACAAATTTATATGTGTAGAATATAAAGGATATGCGTTCGATTGTTCATTTACAGCCTATAATTCCTCATTATCGGGAGGAATTCTTCTATTTGCTCAGTAAAAAAGTCCATCAGGATATTTATATCTATGAGAATATAAAGGATGCAAAGGAATCCTCTTTTAATATTAGTAAGACAAGATTTGCTCAAATTCAGTCTAAGATATTTAGGGGTGGTATATTGGTATATAACCCTTTCACCTTAATTAAAGGTTATTACGATAGCCTTGTGCTGATGCTGAATTTTACTCATATAACAACATGGCTGCTCTTGTTGACAAAATTTCTGCATAGAAAGAAAATTATCCTATGGGGACAGGGTATCTCCGTGCGTCGCTATCTAAAAGAAGAGAAAAGGCCAGATTGGAAACTTAATCTGATGATAGCTCTTGCTGATGGCGTGTGGTTTTATATGGACAAGGAGAAAGAACAATGGCAGAAGTTTTTTCCAAAGAAACCTATGGTCGCCTTGCATAATACTCTTACAGGAGTAGATGATATGGTAAAGTATATTCCGAAAATATCCGTAGAAGAACTGAAAGAAAAATATGGTATCAAACAAAAGGTGGTTTTCATCTTTTGCGCGAGGTTTACAGCAAATAGACGTGTCGACTTGCTCTTGGAAACTATCAACCATTTGGATTCAAATAAATACGGATTCGTTATCATCGGTGCAGGTGATTCAAAGCCTGATTTCTCAAATTTTGATAATGTGTATGATTTCGGTGCCGTTTACGACACAGCAGTAAAACAGGAATTGTTTGCATTGGCAGATATTTATTTCCAACCTGGATGGGTTGGATTGTCTATCGTTGAAGCTATGGCGTATGGTAAACCAATCTTTACTTTTGAACGTAGCTCAGAAACTCTTCAATGTGTGGAATACTCATATATACATAATGGGGAAAACGGACTGATTTTCAAAAATATTGATGATTGCATTGATAAAATCAAATTGCTTTCTGATAACGACATAAAACGAATGGGTGACAATGCAAGAAATTATGTAGCAAAGCATCTGACTATCGAACAGATGGTGGATAATGCCGTAAGAGTTATTGATAAAGTATGTGAAACCAAATAACACAATATAGATATGAAAGATTTTAAGGATATAAGAGTTGCAGTAGCCGGTACAGGCTATGTAGGTCTGAGTATAGCAACCTTGTTGTCTCAGCACCATCATGTAACAGCAGTAGATGTTATTCCTGAGAAGGTGGAGAAGCTTAACAAGCGCATTTCTCCTATTCAGGACGATTATATTGAGAAGTACTTGGCGGAGAAGCCGCTGAATCTTGTGGCTACTCTCGATGGCAAGGCTGCATATAAGGATGCTGACTTCGTTGTGATTGCAGCTCCTACCAACTATGATCCTGTAAAGAACTACTTCGACACATCTCATGTGGAAGAAGTGATTGACTTGGTGTTGGAGGTTAATCCTGATGCCGTGATGATTATCAAGAGCACCATCCCGGTAGGTTACACCCGCAGTCTCTACTTGAAGTATGCCAAGAAGGGCGTAAAGAAGTTCAAACTTCTCTTTTCTCCTGAGTTCCTTCGTGAGAGCAAGGCACTATATGATAACCTATACCCGAGCCGCATCATTGTAGGCTATCCCAAGCTTATCGATCGTCCGGAGTTCGCCGAAGAAAACGAGGCAATCAAATCCGTGACAGATGTAGAGATGATGAAAGAAGCAGCCAAGACTTTTGCTGCACTCTTGCAGGAAGGTGCCATCAAGGAGAATATCGATACTCTCTTCATGGGAATGAAGGAAGCAGAGGCTGTCAAGCTCTTCGCCAACACTTACCTTGCTTTGCGTGTAAGCTACTTCAATGAGCTTGACACCTATGCAGAGGTGAAGGGACTTGACACAAAGGCTATCATTGATGGTGTAGGTCTTGATCCGCGTATCGGCACCCACTACAACAACCCGAGCTTCGGCTATGGTGGCTATTGCTTACCTAAGGATACCAAGCAGCTCTTGGCAAACTATGCCGATGTTCCTGAGAATCTCATCGAAGCCATCGTAGAAAGCAATCGTACCCGTAAGGACTATATTGCTGACGCAGTATTAAAGAAGGCCGGCTATTACAGTTATGCATATGACAACAGCTTCGATGCAACCAAGGAGCACAACTGTGTGATTGGTGTCTATCGCCTGACCATGAAGTCAAACAGTGATAACTTCCGCCAGTCTGCCATCCAGGGTATCATGAAGCGTATCAAGGCAAAGGGTGCAGAGGTCATCATCTATGAGCCGACCTTGGAAGAGGGCAGCACCTTCTTCGGCAGTAGGGTAGAGAACAACCTCGAAGCCTTCAAGGCACAGAGCCATGCTATCATTGCCAATCGCTACGATGCTTGTCTAGATGATGTAAAGGACAAGGTATATACCAGGGATATTTTTAGAAGAGACTAATACATGACTCAATATCTTAGTGACAAGCTGCGGGTACTGTCTTTGATTTCCATTATTTTTGTACTCTATATTCATTCTAGATTTCAACCAAATGAAATTATGGGGATGGTCTATTATGATAAGATACAACTGTTTACTTCTGAAATGATAGGTCGTTGTGCGGTTCCGCTGTTCTATCTGATTTCTGGTTATCTCTTTTTTATGAAGGTTCCTGATAGAGTAAAATCAATTGGACGTAAAATAAGAAAAAGAATAAAATCTTTGTTGATACCTTATTTTATAGGATGTTTGTTTTTCGTTATTTTTTACTCCTTTGTTGCTTTATTACCATGGACTTCGAATTTAATTAATAGTTCGAGTTCAATTATTCCTTTATTCCAAAAGCCATATTCAATTATTTTAATTTCTATTTTTTATGATGGGGGTACTGGATATCCTTGCGCTTTCCAACTATGGTTCTTGCGTGATTTGATATTGATTGTTGCGACCTCTCCATTATGGTATCTGTGTCTGAAACATCTGAAATGGGGATTTGTTGCAGTCGTATTCGTGCTGACATATTTTGATGTGCCTCATGTTCCTTTCTATTCTCTGTTTTGGTTCGTCTTAGGTGGACAACTGACTAAGGCAAAAATTGAAATGGGGGGGGTAAGTGGTAGAATTAAAGTAGCAATATTTGGATTGTTCTTGATTATATCAATAGTGCAATTGTTATCTCCTGACATGTTAGAATGGAACTTATTGCGTATTCCAATCATCATGCTTGGAATTATTGGAATTTGGGGATTATATGATGCTTTTGTAGAAAATAAATTCTGTCTATCAAATCATAAATGGCTTGGCATTGCTTGTCAGTTTACTTTTTTCATCTATCTCTTCCATGAACCTACACTTAATATTGTTCGCAAATTGATAGTCGTCGTATTGGGCAAAAACGAATTGGGGTATCTGACTTCTTATCTCATTTCTCCTTGGATATTCACGGTTTGCGCCGTATTTGCAGGATTACTATTCAGAAAGTATCTTCCCAGAGTGTATGATGTTTGCACGGGGGGAAGATAATAAATTTTTTAATTAAAAATCGATGAAAATCATTCACTATATCCCGAGTATAGACCGCACGGCGGGCGGTACTTCTACCTATATGCAGGTGCTTGCCAAAGGACTTGGCGAGTTGGCTGAGGTGCATATCATTACGCATGCCTCGGAGAATCCGTTGGTGATGGAGAACTGTACGGTGCATTATGTACCGGAGTATAATCCCTTTAAAGGAGCTTGGCGGAAGAGAGTGGCTGAGATGATGGAGGAGGTGAGGCCCGATATCGTGCATGTGAACTGCTGCTGGATGCCGGCATGTGCCGCCGTGCAGCGTATAGCTCAGAAGCATGGATACAAGGTGGTGCTGACTCCGCATGGTATGCTGGAGCCTTGGATCATAAAGCGGCACTACTGGACACGCAAGGTGCCCGCTCTGCTGCTTTATCAGAAGGCTGCGGTGAGGAAGGCGGACTGCATTCAGTCAACTGCGGAGAGTGAGCGCGACAACCTCCTGAAGTTGGGCTATAACACTAACATCAAGGTGGTAAGACTCGGTATTGATGCTGACGGCATTGAAATGAAAAGGTCGTGGAAGAAGACACGGCAGATACTGTTCCTGTCACGTGTACATGTGAAGAAGGGCATCAACTTCCTCATTGAGGCGGCAGCGGTGCTGCGCTCAGAACTTCAGGGTTACAAGATATTGGTGGCTGGTGAGGGCGATGCCGACTATGTGGCTGAGGTGAATAGGATGATTGCTGATAATGGTCTGCAGGACATCGTGGAGCTTGTAGGCGGCGTGTATGGTGACGAGAAATGGCGACTATTCCAGACTTCCGACTTCTTCGTGCTGCCTACTCACTCCGAAAACTTCGGCCTTGCCATTGCAGAGAGCCTTGCTTCGGGCACGCCAGTCATTACTACCGTAGGCACGCCATGGCATGACCTCAACGATACCAATAGCGGAGCTTGGATAGAGATAGGTACGCAGCCTCTGGTGGAGACGCTGCGCAGGTTTTTGGCATTGTCGGATGCTGAACTCGAAGCGATGGGGCGCAACGGAAGAAGACTGATAGAGGAGAAATATTCAGCCCACGTAATGGCAAAAGAAATGATGGAGGTGTACAATCATGTTACGCAATTTCAAATATTAATATATTCTAAAAATATAAAACATAACATTTTCTTTCAATAGATTTCGTTATCTTTGCGAAAGAACAATATATAAAACAATGAACGAGCATATATCTCTTTGGACTAAGCAAACTGGTGTTTTGCCTGTAAATCTGTTTCACTGTCAAAATGCTGATGTACTTAAATATGCAATGTTAGATGGTGACATCAACAATTTCTGTCTTGACTACTCCGAGAATCAAGATATGGGGGCAGATAGTTACCAGCAGTGGGCTTGGTCGTCAAATATGCGTAATTACATTCGTGTGGCAGGAGACGATGTTATGTTGTATAGTGTGGGGAACAGCTCGCCTGAACGCATTTCCAAAAATCTTGTTCTGAATAATATGGAGAAATTTTATCAGTATATTTCTCCTAAACAGAATGTACCTACTGTTGAAGGTATCGTTCCCTTTGTTATGAGAGAATTTCGTGGCATTAGAAATTGGCTACGTGAAGAGAATAGCGCAGAAAGTTCAATGACTGCATTGTTATATATGTTAGCTTCCATCAAGGAAAAAGGAAATATCAATAATGATAATCTTGTATCCTTAGGACTGCCAATCAATACTCTTGATATTGTTGGTAATTTGTCTTCTATGGAAGAACATCTTCAACATCTGAGAGAAGGTATGGATGGTTTTCAGCCAGACATTTCCTTACTCCTACGTCATGCAGCAGGTCAACTTTTTGAAGAAGCAAACTATATTGCAAAATTCAATCCACAGTTGAGTCTATTTACAAATTATGACATCAAGTATGCCTATGATCCTCAGAAATTGGGAGCGTTCTATACACCAACCTATTTGGCTCGTTCAATAGTTGAGAAAGTTATAAAAGAAAGCAATATTAAAGACAAAAAAGAAATTTCCATTTTGGATCCAGCCTGTGGGTCTGGAGAGTTTTTGGTTGAAGCTTTGCGCCAATTGAAAACCCTTGGATTTGTAGGCAAGGTGAAAGTTTACGGATGGGATGTGTCCTCCGTGGCCATCAATATAGCCAATTTTGTACTTCACTTTGAAAAAGAAGAATGGAATGACAGGTTGGAATTGCATATTGAAGAACATGATTCTATAGTATGCAATTGGCCGAATGTGGATATAATCCTCATGAACCCTCCTTATAGTTCTTGGGAACAGTTGAATGAAAAACAGCGTGAAATAATCAAGGAATTGATACAAAATGGCAAGCCAAATCTGTCGAGTGTTTTCTATCTGAAAGCAGTGAATGCTTTGAATGAGAAAGGTATCATAGGATGCGTTATGCCGACATCTTTCTTGATAAACGATTCGACTAAAGCACTCAGAAAGGTTTCCAAAGAAAAGGCAACGCCTTTCTATATTGGACGTTTGGGAAGCTTCGTTTTCCAAAGAGCGTTTGTAGATGTATGTGTCGTGATGGCAAAGGTTGGAGCAGATATTGATGGAAACATAACCATGCTATGGACTGATAATAAAGGAAAACTTGTACCTGATGCATTGCGAAAGTTGCGTATGATAGATTATGGTGCTTCCTTCCCCTTGAATATGGAGGATATCAGTATCTATCAGCAAGAAGCGAAAAACTTATTAAACAATGAAGTTTGGATGCCTCTATCCTATAAAGAAATGCAAACAAAAAACACACTGGATGGTTTGCTTGCATGTGGTGCAATGGAGTGTGTAAAGGATGTCTTTAGCGTAAAACAAGGCTGTCGTACAGGAAACAACAGCCTGTTCAAAATAAAAAAACAAGAACTGTTGACGATGGGAGACACGGAAAAAACATATTTTAGACCGTCCGTTGACAGTGATAGTTTGCAAAACAATATTCTTCAAGAGAAATCATATGTATTTTTCCCATACAATGAAAATGGACTGAATATTCAGAGCGAAGAAGAACTTAGAGATAAAATTCCTACGTATTATCAGAAAATAATATGTTCTAAGGAATCACTTGCCTCTCGTGCTGGTGGTATTAAGCAATGGTGGGCATTAACACGTCCACGTGATTGGCAATTTACCACTGGCATAAGACTGGTTTCTGCAGAATTTGGAAATTCATCTAATTTCTCGATTGACGAGTCTGGTAGATTTGTTGTAGAAAGAGGATTGGCATGGTTACCAAAAGACAAGCAAATGCCAATAGATAATCTCTATGCCTATCTTGCGATATTGTCATCAGAGTATTTTAACACTCTGTTGGCGATATATTCCAAACAATTAGCTGGTGGAAATTGGTTTAACTTAGAAAAGAAGTTTGTTGATCATATTCCATTGCCTATATTTTCAGACGGTGAAGACTTTACGCTGCAACTTTTGGCTGGATATGGCAAGAAAATAGCAGCTGGAGTTAAATTTGACTATTATAAATGTGAACACTTAGTAAGGGGACTTTATGGCTGCTAAACAAAACAAACCAGCCCTTGTTAGAGGAGTTCTCCAAAAACTAAAGGGAAAAATAAGGCAATGTTGCAACTTAGATGTAAAGGAGACATTTGGTAACGATTCTGTCTCCTATACATTTATGGACTACAACGCCAATTCCGCTACATACCAAATGCGAAGCACTCATGATAAACCAGTCCCTATAGTTGCCATACGAGAAGGCTTTAACTTGTATGCTTCTATTGGATACACCGTCATGGGAAAACAGAGAAAGTCTGTTGTTTCGAGCGTTTCTTTTCAAGTGTTTGATATGGAGAGACTATTGTTCAGGGCGGAATGGACAAAAATGCCTAAAAAAGATATGCCACATCCTCAACCTCATTGGCATTTTCATCCTTATTCACAAATTGGAATAAAGGAAGAAAAGCAGCCTAAGAAATTTGAGGATACATTACAAAACGGTTTTCTGGAAGCCTTGAATGAAGAAGAGAAAAAAGAAAGGATAGACATTGCAGATATGCATCTGACAATGGATTATAATATAGCTTCCAATCCTTATGGAAAAGGTTGGAATGAAATAGAAATACAGGATTGGACTTACAAAACCATTGATACACTTTTTGAAGAACTTGACTTTGTCATAAACAAAGGACATAAAGCATAAAAATCCCAATCTGTAAGTTGATTGGATTACGGACTATGATAAAATATGGGGCAGTTTTTGCTAACTTAAGGAATGTCAGTAGCGTCCCGAAATGAACATGAATAGATATTGATACACTGCTATTTATAGGATTACTATGAACGAGAATATTGCGAAGTTTCTTGATGCCTATATGAAGAACGCTGACCCGCAGTATGCTGTTATGCTGACGGGACGTTGGGGTTGTGGCAAGACATTCTTTGTAAACCGATGATTGGAAGGATTAAACGAAGTAGGAGACGACAGAGAGGAGATTATCTACCTAAAGCCTATCTATGTTTCTCTGTATGGATTGTCTTCGCTTGCGGAAATAAAGACTGAAATTGACAGGAAAGTTAATCCTTTCTACTATTCAAAGACTGCGAAGGTTCTTAAAACCGCTGCAAAGTTTGCAAGCAAGATTGTCTTCAAGACAGATCTTACTGTTGATGAAGACCCAGATATAAAAGCTTCGGCATCAGGTTCTCTTGACATTATGAGTCTTTTCGAGTCAGATTCTGAAGAAGTGAAAGGTACTCGTTTCATCGTATTTGACGATATAGAGCGTACCTTTATACCGATGAATATCCTGTTGGGGTTCATCAATTTCTTTGTTGAACGTTGCAAGTTCCATGTCCTGGTAATAGGTGATGAATCGAAGTTGAAAGGTGATAACCTGAAGATATATTCTGATTTTAAGGAGAAGACCGTTGGAAGACAGTTTGAGATTGTTCCAGATGTGGATGCTGCGCTTGACAGCTATATAGAGGATTATGGGCTTGACAAATTCATAAGGAAAGAGCGAGAGTATATAATCCGGTGCTTCAGAGCAACGACATATAACAATCTGCGCCTTCTGCGTCAGTGTCTCTATGATTTCAATGAGGTACTGAAGGAATTTCCTGAGAAGAAAATAAGAGAAAACGAAGTAATCTTCCATTGTCTTTTGTCTTCTTTTATTGCCGTATATGCCGAATACAATAATACAGAAAACCACGATACTATAGCCAATTGGGACAGAGTGTTCCTTGAATATAATGCGAGTTTTAAGAAGGATGAGAACAATATATGTTGTAAACTTGAAAAGAAATATAAGGATATAAGCGAGGGTAATGTTTACCCAGCTACATTCTATACCTTCGTCAATGGTGTTGTAAACTTTCTTTCAAAAGGATGTAGCATAAAAGGAACGATAGAGGCATTGTTTCCTACAAAAAGAATAAACCATACAATCCAGTCGAAATTTGACAGCTTCATTTATCTTCCTGATGACGAATTCAATAAAAGATATGATGAAGTTGAAAAGGATTTGCTTGACGGGAAAATTCAGGATGGTAATCAAATCGGTTTAGCTATTGGGTATTTGGGGTATTTTGATGCCATGCAGGTGCATAGGCTGAGGGTGGAAACATTGAACAGAATAAAAGAATTGTTGGGCACCAGACTTTCCTTGATTAATGCCATGAAGGAATTGCTTAAGTTTAAGACTTCTTTCTTTTATGGATATCGTTATGTAAGTATGTCTGCCGATAATGAACTGCCAACGAAAGCTATGGTAGAGGATTTTCATAATGCCATCGAGCAGCGTCTGGCTTCATTATGTGATGAAAGGCAGACGATATTGCGCAACCTTACTGATGAGAACGTCGGCATGTTGTCTGAACTTGAAGATGAGAGTTATCCAGACCATAGTCGGCCATATAGTCTTGTTCCTGTCTTTGAGAAAGAGAATGCAGCGATGCTGTTTGACGAAATATGCAGATTGAGTAACAAGGGCAGATATGAATTTCGCAATTTTCTTGAAATCCACTATAAACTTAGAACAAGTGTAGATTATTGGGAACAATACTTTAAGCCAGATGCTGCAGTCTTGGAGCCATTGCTTGATATGTTGAAGGAAATTTCATCATCAAAGGATGGCGTTGAAGGTCTGTCATATCGAGATTTGATAAAAACTCTTGATAATGTGATTAACAGATGCTATGGAAGAAAATAAAATATTGGAAAAGCATACTCCGGGGCGTGTGTCCTTGGGTATCAAGTTGAAGCGAGTGGTGTGGAATGTCACGTCAGCCTTGCTGTTCCGTCCTTTTATCACTCCCGTGTTCCGCAAGTGGCGGTTGTTATTGTTGCGAATGTTCGGGGCTGAAGTGGAATGGGACGCTAATGTGTATGCCTCGGTGAAGGTGTGGGCACCATGGATGTTGAGGATGGGACACAGGGCGTGTCTCGGCCCTGAGGTGATATGCTATAACCAGGACTTTGTGGTGTTGGAGGATGATGCCATCGTATCGCAGTACTCATATCTCTGCACTGCAGGGCATGATGTCGATCACGCTAATACGGCGGATAGTGGTCTTATAACGGCCCCGATAGTCTTGCGCCGTGGGGCGTGGATCGGTAGTCGTGCGTTTATCGGCATGGGAGTGGAGATTGGCGAGAATGCCGTGGTTGGTGCCACGGCTTCGGTATACAAGAACGTTGAACCTTGGACTGTCGTGGGTGGCAATCCTGCGAAGGTTATAAAGAAGAGAGAATTGAAAAATGAATAAGATTTATGATTTGGAGGGGAGGAACAAGGCGATAGTGTTGTTCAAGTTTTTTGCAGCTTTGCTGATTACCTATTCGCATATGGAACTGCTGTTTCCTAAATTCGGGGGACTGGTGACAGGTGGTGCGATAGGTGACGGACTGTTTTTCTTCTGTTCGGGTTTCACGCTGTTTCTTGGTAGGGACGGCGGTTTCTTGAACTGGTATAAGCGTAGAGTAAGCCGTATCTATCCTTCCATCATCATGTGGGCCTTGCTGTCTGCTGTGGTGTTCGGTTGGACATGGTATGTGACGGACTTGATAACCACTCCCAAGTATTGGTTTATCCCTTGCATAATGGTGTATTATGCCATATTCTATGTAATTCGCAGGTATCTGATGAAGTATATGAAGGCGGTGTTTGTTGGTTCTTTGCTGATAATAACCGCGTTGAGTTTCTTTGTTCTTGATATGGAGCGGTCTGTGATGTATGCGCAGGTCTCGTTCATGCGGATATATTATTTTATGTTCATGCTCTTGGGTGCAATAACTGCCCTCGACCTTCGCAAGTCCGATAATGAAATGATATTTGGCGGATTGCGTAGAATGTGCATTGGGGGGGGTAAAAATAATGAGGAGTTAGAAGTTAGGAATGAGGAATTGAGTGTTATGCGGTCCTTCTCATTGTTTTTAATTTCCATTATTCTGTATTATGCCTGCATGGCAGCATACAAGCTCGGTCCTCTTTACTGCCATTTCCAGATGGTATCGCTGATACCATTGCTGTTTGCGATATACTTCTTCTTTATATTCTGTAGTTGTGAGAAGATGATAAAAGTGTTCGACAAGGCGTTATCTGGAAACGTGGTGTATTTCATTTCTTCCTTAACATTAGAGATTTATCTCGTGCAGTATGCGTTGTTTACAGACAGGATGAATTTCATGTTTCCACTTAATATTCCAGTGATGTATCTAATGATATTTGGTGTTGCGTATGTGCTGAAAGTACTTGCACAAGGTTTCTCCCAAATCTTTGGCAAGGAAGATATGGTGGCGAAGAAACTGTTTAAAGTATAATTCGTCTTATTGCTTATTTTAGCGTTTTAAAATTGATGGACTCTTGTATTGACAAGGTGGAGAATGCTCTGCTGGAGATATTGAGGAGAGAGGTAACGGGAGAGGACGGGACGGAGAAGATGGAATTGTCTGTTGCCGGACTGAATGCCGTTATGCGCCTCGCCAGAGAACATGCCGTTACGGGACTGGTAGCTAATGCCGCAATGAGGAACCGGGTTGTGATTGCTGGCAGAGGGACGGAAGGCAGAGGAGACGCTGTGATGAGGCTTATGCAGCAGACCATGGCGCACAGACAGAACCAGCGTAGGTTTGAGGATGCCGTGGGGCGCTTCGCCCGACTGATGAAGAGTAACGGCATCGCCTATGTGGTGTTCAAGGGACTGGCTGTGGCGAGATATTATCCCGAACCGTTTGTACGGACGATGGGCGACGTGGACTTCTATGTTCCCAAGAGCTGCTTTGACAGGGCGGTGGAGGTGATAGAGCGTGGGCTGAATGTGGTGATTGAGAAGGATGATGTGGACAAACACTACAGTTTTGACTGGCAGGGCATCCGCTTCGAGATGCACTATCAGATTGAGACCTTCGGCAGCCATCGGCATCAGCACCGCTTCGACAGGATGATTGACGAGGCTATGGCGGAGCATACGGATTCGTTCACGGTATGCGACTCCGACGGCAATGGAACCGAGGTCAGCGTATTGCCACCGACAGAAGATCTAATCGTGGTTTTTAAGCATTGGTTTAACCATCTGCTCGTGGAGGGCGTTGGCTTGCGCCAGACCTTGGACTTGGCAGTGCTCTTGAATGCGTATAGGGACAAGATAAATGTCGGAAGGCTGATGACTGCCTTGGACGGTATCGGCTATATGAAAGCATTCCGAGCGATGCTCGCTATGATGAGGCGGTATCTTGGATTGGATTGGTTTGATAACTTCTTTGTATATAACCGTTGCGATGAACGGTATGCCAACAAGCTCATGGCTGCCGTCATGGAGAGTGGGAACTTTGGCAGGAAGGCTTACCGAAATCATACAACAGGGAAAAAGAAAAGCATGGAGACTGCCACAAGAGCGTTGCGCCATTGCGTAAAGTTCTTCTGGTTGGCTCCAAAAGATATTCTTTGCTTGATACCTAAAAGAATTGGTATCTCGGTGAAACAGAAAATTTAAAGATATGATATTTTGCTCGTTAGGAACGATGGATATGCCTTTTGAAAGAATGGCGTATGCCATCGACAAGTTTGCAGCCACAACGGATGAAGAGGTGGTAGTGCAAACGGGATGGACTGATTATGCTTACAAGCATGTGAGCAAGTGGTTTAAAATGTGCACCAAGGAGGAAATGGAACGCTATCAAGCGGAGGCGTCTCTTCTCATAATGCAAGGCGGATGGGGATCCATCTGTGAAAGCATGGAGAAGGGTAAGCGCATGGTCATCATTCCCCGCTATGACGGCACGGAACATATTCACGACCAGTTTCAGTTGATAAGGAAACTTGATGACATCGGGGTGGTCATTGGTGTGTTCCCGTCAGAAGAATGTCCTCAAAAGTTCAGAGAGCAATATGATGAGACGTTAAACCTTTTGAAAGCTGCTGTGGAAAAAGCCAAAACATTCGATTTTAAGAAGATTGTGAAGGGCGAAGCAGAAAGTTTGCTGCGCAAGAAGATAGAAGAGTCGGGATGTGGCAAACGCATTTGTCTCGCATCGTCTGCAGGAGGCCATCTTAGGGAGTTGCAATTGGCTATAGGAAAGATACCTAATGATTATCACTGCTACTGGCTCACGCTTCCTACAACCTCGACAAAGGCGTTTATGAAGGATAAGGAGCATGTGTTTCTTACCAATTTTCAACCTGCTCGCAAGTGGACATTGTTTGCTAATGCTATCCCTGCCTTGTTATGGGTTCTGATAAAACGACCGACGTGCATCATCACTACGGGAGCAGGGGTCTGCATTCCTACAATAGCATTTGCCAAGAAATTGCTTGGCACAAAAATACTGTTTATCAATTCAGCAGCTGATGTGACACACGCAAGCAAGACGCCTGTGTGGATTGAAAACAAAGCAGATTTGTTCTTGGTTCAATGGGAGGAGATGAAGAACATTTTCCCTAACGCTATCTGCTGCGGTGTATTATGATTTCTACCAGTGCTCATGCGCTACGCGGAGATATTTACATAAACAATAAAGAAACGAAAAAGATGAAAGTAACAATTATAACATCATGCTACAACCGCGAGAAGACTATACGCGGTTGTATAGAGAGTGTGTTGGCGCAGGATTATCCTGACATTGAGTATATCGTGGTGGATGGTGCTTCTAAGGACGGTTCGCTCTCAATCATCAATGAGTATAAGGATAGGATAAGTAAGATAATCTCTGAGCCTGACCATGGCATGTACGAGGCTATCAACAAGGGCATTAGGGCTGCTACTGGCGATGTCATCGGTCTGGTACATTCGGACGACTTTCTGTATTCTCCTCAGACAATATCCAATATAGTGAAGCGGTTTGAGGAGACTCATGCTGATTTTCTGTATGGTGACGGATTGTTTGTGAATGCCGAGAACACGGATAAGGTGGTGCGCAACTGGATTGGTGGCGACTATCGTCTGTGGAAAGTTCGTCACGGTTGGTTGCCGCTGCACCCTACTTGCTATATCAAGCGCAGCGCCATCGAGCGCAAGGGACTGTATAACGAGAGCTATAAGATAGCCGCCGACTCGGACTTCCTCTTCCGCTATCTGCTTGGCGGCGAGTTGAGCGTCACTTATCTGCATGAATATATCGTGAGGATGCGCATGGGCGGACTGAGCACCGACTCCGCTCGAAGAAAGCAGATGTGGAAGGAGGATATCAGAATGTATCAGTCGCATGGCATGAATCCTACATTGACAAAGATAGAGAAGATGCTGTGGAAGGTGCCACAGTTTATCGGTGCGAAATTCAAGTGATAGGCTCATTATTTGTGAATATACAGAACATCATAAACATCTTAAAATTAGAAAAGTAATGTGGTGGAAAATAATTTTAGGAGTAATAGGATTAGCTGTCATTGGTTTTATTGGCATGGTCATCAAAATGGCTGTGACAGAGGCTAAAGAAGAAACAAGGGATATAGAAAGGGCGAGTAAATCAGAAAATTGATTTGGTGCAATTGTCCGTATCGGTCGACGCAGATGTCCGTATCGGTCGGCGCGGATGTCCGTATCGGTCGGTGCAGATGTCCGTATCGGTCGACGCAGATGTCCGTATCGGTCGGTGCAGATGTCCGTATCGACCGACGCGGATGGTTTTAGCAGTGCTTCGACTCCATATCCCTTCGCGATTTTGACTTGATTACGAGCCATACGCCACTGAAGACAAGCACTACAGCCACGGCTTGCTTCCACGTGAAGAGGCACATGCCGCAGGCGATGCTCACCGATACCGCCACCACGGGCTGCATATAGTTGTAGATGCTCACCACGGTGGGGCGCAGCGTGCGTTGCGCCGTCTGCATACACAGGTAGGCGATGTAGGTGCCGAAGAATACTACGAAGCCTGTTTCGAGCCATGTCTTGAGGCTGACAGCCTGCCAGTCGGTAGACGCAGCGTGCGAGCCGAGGAACGGCGTGAGCAGAATCGTAGCCCACGTGAACATCCACTTGCTCATGGTTATCGGACTGTAGCGTTTCAGAATGCTGCGATAGAGCGAGAGGTAGAGCGCGAACGACATCTGCGCAGCCACGCACAGCAGGTCGCCGCGTATGTCGCCGATGCGCGAGTCGTTGGCTACGGCGGTGCTGGCTATCAGGATGACGGCGCCCGAGCAGCCTACGCCCACGCCCAACGCTTTGCGCCCCGTGATGGGTTCCTTCAGAATGAGTGCTGCGAATATCATTGCGAAGATAGGCAGCGATGTGGTTACGATGGCGGCGTTGGACGGAGTGGTGATGCTCAGACCGATGGTGAAGCAACACTGGTTGCACACGAGTCCGAACACGCCGGCTCCGCAGAGCACGAAGATGTCCTTGAGCGGCACGTGCTCGTGCTTGGTGAAGAGCGATGTTATCCAGAAGAACACCGCTCCGCCCAAGGCACGCAGATAGACCATATTCAGATTGTCCACCCCGCTGAGCATCGCGTCCTTACCGATGGGAGCCATGAGACCCCAGATGGCGCAGGCGGAGAGGATGGCGAGGTGGGCAATCAGTACGCGTTTGTTCTGCATTGCGTTTATACGAGGTGAGCGATGAGGTCCTCACGCTCGCCGGCGAGCATGTCTATAACCGGAATTTCAACCATGGTGTAGCAGCCCGGCTGCTGGCGCATTGTAGCGCGAGCCACGTTGACGAGCACCTGACCGGTGAGTGCAGGGTTGTTGATGCTCATGGTGAACTCCATGCGCTGGTTCTGTGTCTTGCCGCTCACGCCCTTGCGTGTGAGATGTACGCCGTGACCCATATCGCGCACGGCATCAACCGACGGTACGGCGAACACGTGAGTCTCGTCGTTAGAGAAGTAGGGGTCTGCCTTGATAGCCGCCGTAACGTCTTCGAGCTTCGCTCCCTCCTCAAGTTCTACGTACACCATGCGGCGGTGCAAACCCTCGCCCTTCGGTATAGTCATAGACAGAGCATCCTTCACGCCCTCCTTGGAGCGCACGCATACGCTGTGGCCCATCGACATGCCGGGTCCGAAGTTGGTGTAGCTGAGGCCCTTCGGTGCGAGGCTCTGCATCAGAGTGCGCACGATAGAGTCGGAACCTGGGTCCCAACCAGCAGCGATGATGCTCACCGTACCGTTCTTCTTGCACTCCTCAGAGAGTGTGCGACGGTAGTCGACGATAGAAGTATGTATGTCGAAGCTGTCTACGGTGTTGATACCGAGTGCTGAGATCTGCTTTGCGTATTCCTCGCACGAGCGTGTCGGAGTAGCGAGGATAGCTACGTCCACGTCCTTCAGCTCGCGGATGTCCTTCACAACCTCGTACTGTGCCAGTTCGGCAGGCTTGTTCTCGGCACCATGACGGCGTACCACACCTGCAATCTCAAAGTCGTCGGCAGCCTCAAGCGCCTGAATCGCATACTGACCGATGTTGCCGTATCCCACTACGGCTGCTCTAATCTTTTTCATGTCTTTCACTTTATTATAATTAATAAATAGACGTAACACATCGTATTATAGATGTGTTGCATCGTTCTTGATGAGTGCAAAGTTATAGAAAATCATTAAAACAACTTCCTCCTGTATGGCGTTTTTTTATGTATTTTACTGTCTGTTAGGCAAAATCATTAAAAATAGGTATTTCATAATTCGCTGATTATGCTTAATTTTGCAACCGTAAAATAAAAATACTCAACGACAATGAAAAAGAAATATCTTGGCAAGACCATCGGGTCGTTGCTTATAGTACTTCTTATGATGCCGTTAGGACATGCACTGATGATTCTGATGGAGCACTTCCTTGAGCCGACAACGCTTCACTATTCGGCGTTCTTGATGGGCTTCGTAGGACTCGTAATCACTATAGCTGGTGTGTTCGTGAAGGGCGACACACGTCAGACCTGCTTCGGACTCGCCGGAGCCTTGCTCTTTTGGACAGGTTGGGTGGAGTTTCTGTTCGCTTACTTCGCGCAGCGCTTCGGTGTACATTGCGATCTTGTGGGCAACGGCGTTGTGCAGACCATGACCGAATATGTCAACGGTGTCGGCGTAAACCATACGTTCACGATAGACGGAACGCCGCTCGAAGAGTTCTCGCGTGCCGACCTTAAGGCGATACGCGGCTCCCGACCGGAGTATCTCATCATGCCTGCCACGTTCGGTATGTGGATGATGTTCGTAGTGATGTACACCTTCTGCACCCGCACCGGCTGTCTGTTCATCCGCTGGGTACAGCGACATTGCGGAATAAACGAGAAGGTGGAGTTGCGACCTATGGCGTATCATCCGAGCATAGTGATGTTCATGGAGTGGAACATCATGATGTGGGGACTCTACATGCTGCTTATGTTCTGCTACGACCCCGTATTCCTCGGCGACCATCACCCAGTGACCTACGCCGTTGCAGCCATCTGCCTCATCGGTTCGGCACTGATGTTCAAGAAGCAACTCTACATCAAGTCGTGGGGACGCAACCTGCGCATGGCTTACGCCACGGTCATCGTGTTCTGGACCTTCGTGGAGGTGGTTGCACGCAACGGACTCTTCAAGGAGATATGGGTCGACCCGATGAATCATGTGGTGGAGATGAGCGCAGTGCTCGCCATCTTCGTAGTGTCCATAGGGGGTGCACTTGTCTCAAGTGCACCAACCAAGCAAGAATTGCACCAATAGCTCGGTTGGTGCAGCAGAGACTGCTGCACCCCCTAAGAACAATACCAATAGCTCGGTTGGTGCAGCAGAGACTGCTGCACCCCCTATGCTGCACCAATAAACAAATAATATAAACAATAAAAACACAACTCTTTTTATGAAAAGAATTTTTACTCTCTTGTTCGCTGTTCTCACAGCAACAACAATCATGGCACAGATGCACGGACCAATGAAGTTTGTAGGCGCTTCAAAAATGAGCGTATCAACAATGAACATTGATAATCCCAGTGACACAATATTGTTCGCTATGAACGGCATGGAGTCGGGCAACATCACTCTGCCTGCCATGAAGGGTATGCAGACAATACCATCGTTCACCATCAGCGGTGCTAAATTCACGTTGGGCGAGAACCATGTCGTTACGTTTGCCGACCAGACTTTCAGCACAAAGGTGAAAGTGGACGGAGCTGAGAAGAACATCACCGGCACATCGCTTTCAGGCACATACAACATGGCAGACAACTCGCTCTCGCTTACTGTTGTGTTCCAGTACGGCAAGATGCTGATGTCTATGACATACAGCGTGAAAGGCTACTACGTTAAGGCGGTGTCTAACCCCATCACTGTTACAGTGGGCGGACAGTTCACATACAACAACGACAATGTTACATACGAGTTGCGTCGATACAAGGACGGCGAAACAGACAAGCTCGACGTTACTGTTCCTTCCTATACGCTCGCAAACACCATCATGGGCAACCTCACACTCGGTTCGTACACCGTGAAGGGACTCGTTTACGACGAGGCTCAGGGCGGCTACTACCGCGACTATAAGAACGACGGACTTAAGTTCCACTTCACAGTCGTTCAAGGTGGCAAGACAACAATGGACAAGGACTACGACTTCGCAACAGACAAGGATAACAACATTCTTGTAAAGTACGAAGGCAACAACGTAAGCTCTATCGTCAACACCTTCCAGGTGGGAACCATGCCTTTCGGTATCGTGTCGGTGTTCAGTGGTGCAACAACCTCAATCAACGGCATCACCACAACGCCGTCTCACGATTTCAACACCACACCGTCTCAGCAGTACAACCTTGCAGGTCAGCGTGTGGACAACAACTATAAAGGCATTGTTATTGTCAATGGTAAGAAGTATTTGAGAAAATAGTATAATGATTAAAAAAGCCATTTTACTTGCTGTTGCAACTGTGAGCATACACCTGCTCACAGCCTGCAACGGCATTTTTGATGATATATACGACCAGCCGAAGCCGGTTGTGCCGGCGAAGGGACAGCTCGTCATCGACGCTACGAGCTGGACCGACTGGTATTATGTCTCTCTGCCACGCCTGCAGCGCCTTGCAGAGGAGGGCGACGAGGACGCTCTGCTTAAGGCTCAGAGTGAGTTCGAGAAGCGTCCTATCCCGTTCACGCTCAGCGAGGGCAGCGAGGGGGACGGACGTTCGGGGCAGTATCTGTACTGGTTCGACGTGTGGGGCGCAGGCATACAGAACAACGAGTTCCGCCAGTTCACCAAGACCGACGCGCAGACAGACCCCGAGGAGTGGAGCTTCGCCGTGCACCGCAACAACGTGCGCACAAACGGAGGCGCAGTCTACAAGACGCAGTACACCTCCTTCGACCAGCTGCCCGCGTCGAGTGCCGAATTCGCCAACAAGGAGTTCGCAGCCGACGAGTGGAGCGAGAACGAAGTGTGGAGCAGTAAGGAACAGATGCTGCTAAGTCTCGTGCCGTCGCAGGGCATCAATATTAATAAGGTGCTTTCGTCGTGGCTTGAGTTCAAGTTCAACGTGCCCCCCGACTACATTCCCAACAAGCATGTCTTCATCCTGCGACTTGCCGACGACACCTACGCCGCTCTGCAGCTCGCTGACTTCATCTCGCCCGAAGGCAAAAAGTGCTTCCTGACCATTAATTACAAGTATCCGTATTAAGGAGTTGAGATGGTGAGGTGTTGAGGTGTTGGGGTGTTGAGATGTTGAGATGTTGAAATTTGCATAGGAGGGTATGGCATCCCTGCCATACCCACGCACCCTGCTTCTGCGAATTCCGTGGGATAACAACGCACCCTAACATCTGTGCTGATCTGTGACATCCGTGGGAGAACAAATGCATCCCGCCATCTGTGTAAATCTGTGAAATCTGTGGGAAACTCACAAGACTGCGTGGGTATGGCAAGATGCCATACCCTCCTATAATTACAAATACAATAAGAATAATGATAAAGAAAATATTCCTTCCGCTCGCTCTTCTCGCAACTGCGCAAGCGGCGATGGCGCAGGCAGACCCTGAACTCGACGATGTGCAGCTCGACTCCATCTTCCGCCATTATGAACTGGAGGAGGTGGTGGTGACCGGTACACGCACGCCGAAGTTTCTGAAGGACACACCTATACAGACACGTGTCATCACGTCGCGCGACATTGCCCGCACCGATGCCACGAACGTGCAGGATCTCCTGCAGCAGGAGTTGCCCGGCGTGGAGTTCTCCTACTCGATGAACCAGCGGACCCACCTCAACTTCGCCGGATTCGGCGGACAGGGCATCCTCTTCCTCGTAGACGGTGAACGTCTCGCAGGCGAGTCGATGGACGACGTCGACTTCTCGCGTCTGCTTATGGCTGGCGTGGAGCGCATCGAGATAGTGAAAGGCGCATCGTCGGCGTTGTACGGCAGCAGTGCTGCGGGCGGCGTGGTGAACATCATCACGAAGAACGCCACCGAGCCGTGGACCCTGAACCTGAACGCACGCTACGCCAAGCACAACGACCAACGCTATGGTGGCGTGTTCGGACTCAGCTCGAAGCACTGGAGAAATGCGTTCAGTGCCAACTATCACAACAAGGACAACTACAACGTGACGAGCGCTGCCAACCCCGTGACACGTGTCATCTCCACCATCTACGGCGAGCGCACCGTCGACTTCAAGGACAAGCTGACATGGCGACCCTCCGACCGACTGAGCATCGGCGCACGTGCCGGCTACTTCTTCCGCGAGACAACGCGCACCGTGAACCTGCCCGAACGCTATCGTGACTTCTCTGGCGGCTTGCGTCTCGACTGGCTGATTACCAAGGACGACAACCTGCAGGCGAGCTACGCTTTCGACCAGTACGACAAGTCGGACTATCAGCAGCTGCGCCACCTCGACATACGCGACTACAGCAACGTGCAGAACACGGTCCGACTGCTCTACAACCACTCGTTCGGCGAGACAGCGATGCTCACCGCAGGTGCCGACTATATGCACGACTATCTCTTTAACACTTATCTCGCCGGTGATGCGCGTGAGCAGGACTGCTACGACGTGTTCGCGCAGTACGACTGGAATATCACTGACAAACTCGAAGCCGTGGCTGCTGTGCGCTACGACTATTTCTCCGATCAGTCGAACTCGCAGCTTACGCCGAAGCTCAACCTCCGCTATAAGCCCAACCGCTACCTCGTGCTGCGTGCAGGTTACGGCATGGGCTTCCGTGCGCCCTCGCTGAAGGAACGCTATTACAACTTCGACATGGCTGGCATCTGGATTATCGAGGGCAACGAGCATCTGAAAGCCGAAAAGAGCCACAACTTCACGCTCTCTGCCGAATACTCACGCGCCAACTGCAGCCTTGCCGTGTCGGCATATTATAATAATGTAATAAACAAGATCTCTACATCGGCACCCTATTTCAAGTCGATAGAAGACAAGCTGCCATATCTGCCCTATACCAACCTCGCCAACTACAGAGTGTTCGGCGCAGACGTTAGCATGCAGGCACGCTGGCAGAACGGCATCTCGGCACGACTCAGCTACGCTCACACTAAGGAGCGCCTGCCGAAGGACAAGGACGGCAACACCATAAACAACCAGTATATACCGGCACGTGCGCACTCTCTGAACGCCAACGTCGACTACGACCATCAGTTCACGAAGCGCTACGGCATATACGCTTCGCTCAACGGACGCTTGCTTTCGGGCACGGAGAACGTAGAGTTCAAGAACTACTACGACGTGACCGAGGGCACGGTGCGTGTGAAGTATCCTGCCTACACCCTCTGGAAACTCTCGCTCACGCAGCGTGTAGGCAAGGCGGTGAGCATAACCACCGCCCTTGACAACCTCTTCAACTATCGTCCGAAGCACTATTACCTCAATGCGCCGCTCACCGACGGCATAACATTCCAGGTTGGCGTGTCGGTTGATATCAACAAACTGTAGGGGGTGCACTTGTCTACGCTTAGGAGGGTATGGCATCCCTGCCATACCCACGCAGCCCTAAGCCCTCAATGTGCCCCTAAGAACAACACCAATGGCTCGGTTGGTGCAGCAGAGACTGCTGCACCCCCTAAGAAGTGCACCAACCAAGCATAATATTGTTTAACAACTAAAAATATGGTACTTTCAAATCTTCAGCACAGTGGCCGCGTAGAGTCGCTGCACCCGTTGTTCAAGACCGTGTTCGACTACGTGAAGTCGCACGACTTGCTCAATACTCCTTGCGGACGCATAGAGTTGCAGGGCGACGACCTCTTCATCAACAACGTCAACCCCGAGTGCGTAGCAGCCGACAAGCAAGTGCTTGAGGTGCATCATCAGTATATCGACATCCACATCCTCCTCGAAGGCGAGGAGACCATCGGCTGGAAAGCTATCGAGGACTGCACGAACGAGACGAAACCCTACGATGCCGAAGCCGACTGCGCTCTCTATGCCGAGCCAGCTTCCGCTTACGTGAAGATGCATCCGGGCGAGTTCCTCATCGTGTGGCCCGAAGACCCACACGCACCGGTGATTGGCGAGGGAAAGATTCGCAAACTGATCGTGAAGGTTAAGCTTTAGTAGTTGAGAGTTGAGAATTGAGAGTTGAGAGTTATGATTACCTTTATAGCTGAAATTCAGCGACGATAATTTTCAGCAATATTGTGTATTATAGCTTTTAGCAAAATATATTAACTTCATTGCATATCATAACTCTCAATTCTCAACTCTCAATTCTCAACTAAGATAATATCTTCGCAGCCGATCTTCTTCCAGTCGAACCCTGCCACCAGTTCTTCAGCCGTCACCCTATTGGGCGACTCCTGCAGACCGGCTTTATAAGCCAACAAGCCTATAATATCCTCTGCTTCGAAGCGCGATCGTAAAGCCTCCATGTCGAGACTGCGGTCGCGCTTCGACAGTCTCTGCCCCTCGGTGTTGCAGAGTAGCGGCAGATGAGTGAAGTGCGGTGGAGCAAATTCCAATTCCTTTGCCAGATAAATCTGTTGCGGCGACGAGAGCAGCAAGTCGCGACCGCGCACTACCTCCGTGATGCCCATCAGCGCATCGTCCACCACCACCGCCAGCTGGTAAGCCCACGCCCCGTCCTTGCGTCGCACGATGAAGTCGCCGCATTGCGTCGTCAGGTCTACGGTCTGCTCGCCGTAGTGTCCGTCGACGAACGACACGATGCCCTCGCCCTCCTCCGGCACACGCATACGTATAGCCGCCTTAGGAGGGTATGGCATCCCTGCCATACCCACGCACCCTGTAGGAGAATATGGCATCCCTGCCGTTTTCAAGTTGCGGCACGTCCCCTTATACACCACGCGCCCGTCGCTCTCGTGCGGAGCCTGCGTAGCCAATATGTCCGCACGCGTGCAGTAGCACGGATACGTCATACCACGGTCTGCAAGTTTCTGCAGCTCAGCCTCGTATATCCCGCCTCGTTCGCTCTGATAGAACGGACCCTCGTCCCATGTCAGTCCGAGCCATTCGAGGTCGCTCATTATAAGGTCGGCATACTCCATGTGCGAGCGTTGCGGGTCTATATCCTCAATACGCAGTACCCATTTGCCACCCTGCGCCTTTATCGAAAGCCACGACAGCAACGCACTGAACACATTGCCCAGATGCATACGTCCCGTCGGCGACGGCGCAAAGCGACCCCTCTCTATATATTCCTTATTGTTCATCTTTGTTTTATTAGGAGGGTAGGGCATCTTGCCCTACCCACGCACCCTTCTTTAGTATTAGGAGGGTAGTACATCTTGACCTACCCACGCACCCTTCTTTAGTATTAGGAGGGTAATACATCTTGCCCTACCCACGCACCCTCGCACTGCTATATAATGACAGCTTAAAGGCTGCGTGGGTATGGCAAGATGCCATACCCTCCTATATTAGTCTGCAAAATTATAAAGAATAATCGGTTTGAGCGCAAATTGTTGCAATAATATTCAGTTTTGTTACAAATCGATATTTATTCGCTGAATAAAACTACAAATTCGCTGAATGTTTCGGTTTGTTTTGTGGATTTATTAGGAAGGCTACAAAAGTTTTCTATACCTTTGCAGTGTGTTTGAATAAAACAATAAGAAAATGAAAGAACCGAGCGCGTGAATCGTCACGTCGCCCGGTCTTTTTGTGTTTAAAAACCTTGACAAGCTTTTTACGAAACAGTTAAAAATAGCAAAACCGCCCGGATAGGCGTCGTTTCCGACTGTCCTATCCGAGCGGTTTATATATAAATGTATAAGTGGTATTCTATGCGTGTAGCATTAGATCTGTACCTTCACGGTTGTAGCCTGAGCATTGCATACTACAGTAACGAGATATGTGCCCTTTGCGAGTTCCACCTTTGCCTTGTTGGCAGTAGTGGTGAGTCCGCTAACAACGCGTCCCTCAAAGTCGCTCACGAGGATGCGCTTTGCGAGTCCTGCTGTCTCCGGCATATTGATTTTAACGCAGTTCTTGCCAGCAACAATGCTGAAATCCTTTGCAGCAAACGTAGAAGCTACGCCGTCAACCACCTTCTTCTCAGCCAGACGGAACACACGTGTAGCGTGCTTGCGTACGTCGGTTGTGAATGTGCCCGTAGCCTCGCCTGCCTCAGCGTTCTCCATCACGTCACGAACGGTGTAAGTCTTTGTCGGGTCGAGAGCCGGTATAGTAGAGAAGTCGAATGTAGCCTGCTTCTGCGAACTTGACATGTTGGTTACAGAGAGAGCTACGTCACCATTCTCGCAGTCCTTAGCGAAGACAACGAGGTTGTCTGCTTCTGAGATGAGGTCGCCCTGCTGTCCCATGCGGTCCTGGTTGAGAGCGATAAGTTCCTTGTTGCGCAGCAGCTTGAAGTCGGCATCGGTGAGGGTGTTCTTGCTTGGGTCGAACGACAGAGCCATCGGCGAAGACCACATACACCAGAGAGCGAACTGTGTAGCATATTCGTCGTCGGTCATACCAGCGCCAGTGCCACCGCAGAGATCGTTAGACGACTTACCCGTAGCGTGCAGACCAGTGCAAAGCATATCCGAATCGTTGAAGCGGTTTACGCCCTGGTAAGCAGAGAGGTTCTTCATGGCCTCGATGCTCTGTACGACGCCTACACCGCTACCAGAGCCTGTCCAGCAGTCGCGTACGTCCTGCGAGATGCGCCAGCAGCGTCCGCCTACCTCAGCACCCCATTTCCACGGTTCGCGCACGCCCCACTCGCAGATGTAGAGCATAGTGTTGTTGCCTGCAGCAGCGAAAGCGTCAGCAAGAGCCTTGTAGCGTTTCTTTGCTGTCTCTACGTCGTCCGGCGCATAGCAGTAGTCGCACTTCACAACGTCTACGCCCCACTCGGCGTATGTCTTGGCGTCGATTGTCTCGTAGCCATACGAACCAAATGCGCCAGCACATGTTCTGTCAGCAGCGTCGGTATAAAGACCGAACTTCATGCCGTTCTTGTGAACATAGTCGGCAATAGTCTTCAGACCGTTCGGGAAGCGTGATGCGTTAGGCTGCGGTGTGCCGTCAGCCTTGCGTGTGCCCTGCCAGAGGTCGTCCATCATGATGTGGTTCCAACCGCACTCGTACAGACCCTTGTTCTGGAAAAGTTCTACAGCCTGCTCAATGATTTTCTGTGAGATATTGCCCTGAACCGAGTTCCAAGAGAGCCAGCCCATGAACGGAACAGGGTGCTGCAGAGAGCTTGACACGGTGAGCGTTACATCCTCTGATGTTGTCTCGCCGTCTACTGTGACGTTAATCTGATAAGTGTAAACACCTTCTTCGGCAACTACGCCCTCTACAATATTGCGGGCTGCGTTCCATGTAAGACCTGTAGGCAGATTGCTTACAGAGAGCTGAGCACCAGTAACGGTAGAGCGAACCTTCTGCATGAAGCGAACGTTAGGCTGCGAGAACACGGTTGTAGCACAAGCGAGCTTTGTGGTGAGTTCCTCTGCGCTCACGATGCACGGACGTGTAGAGTTCTGATCCTGGAACACGAGATAAGCGTTAGCCCAGTCAACGTGGTCGCAAGTGTTTGTGCCGTCAGTGCCGTTTGATGTCTCAAGATAGAGATACTTCCAACCGCTGAGGTTGTCAGCGTGTATGTCTACCGACTGGTTTGAGAAACGGTTGATAGTGCCCTTGGCTACATCCTCTGTAGCGCCACCCTCAGCCTTTACGTAAACATGATAATCGAAGTTGCCAGCCTCCTTCACCTCGTCGTCAACGCCGAGCACAGTGTAGAAGTCGGTTACCGATCCGTTGAGCTTGATGATAATCTGCGACGGTCCGTGTGTGCCCACTCCGCTCTCGTATACCTTGCCACCGACGGTGATATTGTTGCCGTCGATGCTCTTGTCCTTCTTCGGAGTGTGGTTCTCCCAACCGCACTTTGTCTTTTCTATTTCGAGAGAAGACAGACGGATGTATTCCTGACCCAAAGGAGCGTCGGGGATAGTGACTACGTTAGAACCTCCCTGCCACATATCAGTCTCGTTGATGAGCTGCGGAGCTGTGCCAGCGTACTTGAAGTAAGCGTTGCCGAGATCGACGTGGTCGCCCCATGCCTCTTCGCCCTTGTCGAAGTTGAGAATAAGATACACTGCGCCAGTAAGGTCTACATCAATCGTTGTGCCTGCAGCGTCGTTGACATTGATAGTGCCACTCTTCACAGTCGTAGCCTGCTTGCTGCTGTTGTAAGGGATCAAATAATATTGTTGTGTTTTTAACAATCCAATATTATTGTTTATC